>ERZ795032.296-NODE-296-length-64992-cov-228.224125_pt1 | contig 64992 bp, 41 predicted proteins | sample MGYA00375124_ERZ795032 | MGnify/ENA primary metagenome ERZ795032 (study PRJEB30167, sample SAMN05720154) | activated sludge metagenome | isolation source: Anaerobic digester | place: China | collected 2015-12-16 ... | reverse complement strand
TCAGCCTTCCAAGCTGAGGGTCGCGGGTTCGAAGCCCGTCTCCCGCTCCAGGTTTCCACCCTCCTCTGAAAATCATACTGTCGGCCCATGCTTGCGGGAAGTCTCTCGAAGGCATGCCGAAGCCTTGATCACTCAGCCACCGGCTTTATGGCGACCTGCGAGTTGAGAGACAACGTTATCCGAGGAGTATTCGGGCAACGAAATGTATAAATTCGCCCGGGCTCACAATGCGGGTATGGTGGAACTTTTCGAAAGGAAAGTGGCGGGTGTTCCCCGTGATGAGGAAATCGGCTTCGCTTTCCAGCGCGCACTCGAGAAATTTGTTGTCTTCCGGGTCGGTTTCTATGATTTCGACAGGAACCCGAGGGGTTACCCACTGAGCGCGGCTTTCCAGGCGGGACAGGAGCTTTTTCACCTTTGCCCGGTCAAGCTTGCGAAACTTCCGCCGGCTCAACACCTCCCTGTATTCGGCGACGATGGGCTTACTCACACACAAGGTGACCAGGGATTGCCCGATGAGAGATACAATAAGCTCCGGCGGGGTATCTGCCTTGAGCAGGGCGGACACCAGCACGTTCGTATCGAGAACGATCTTCAGCATGGCGGCCGGGACTATTTGCCGGGTTTTCTTTTTGAGCGCCGGGAGGCTTGGATTTCGGCGTCGATCCGGGCGTCGGTCAACCTATCCAACCCGGCCGTCCGAGCGCTGAACTGGATTTCAGCCAATAGCTCGTCTTTTTTGACGACACTCCGCAAGTAGTCGTTGACGCTCAAGATCACCACCGTGGGCTTTCCGCGGCGGCTCACGAGGAAGCGGACGTTTTCTTTTTCCGCCTGTTCCATCACCTCACCCAAGCGGGTGCGGACAGACAGTGCGTCTATGAGCCTGGTCACGGGTTCGTTCCGCATGTGAGTCTCCATAAACTCATCAGTTTAATGCTTAGTGTATTACAGTATAACAGGGTGGGGGTCTTCGTCAATCCACTCTTCGGGAAGCACTTCACGGATGCGTTCTTTGGTCGACTTCCTTGGATCATCCTGCGCCTTTTTCTGTTGCATCTCTTTGCCTTGTGATTTCCTGAGTGACCGGACAGTGGGCCCCCGGGATCACGAGCAGGAGCCAACTCAACCCCTGAATTCGAATAACAGTCCCTTGTGGGGTTCATGATCAAGGCGGACTCTGTGGTGTGCGGCCGGGTGAGTCAGCAAGCCCGCAAACGCCCGGACCGCGCGCATTTTCATATTCGTTGCATTTTCGATTGCAAAAATCATATGATTGTGCCCGGAAGAGAGTGTCCCCTGCGGTGTTTCCTGAAGGTCCGCCCACGGCGCATTCCCTTTCGGTGGAAGACGGTTGTCGTCGAGATTCCCCGGACATCGTCGTTTCAAAGGAAAGCGAACATGAGACGCAATGCTGTTTCTTCATTGCTGAAAGACTCGATAATCGTCATAGGGTTTCTCTCACTCCTGTCGTGCACCGCCCACTATGCCGTGAATCCGAAACTGGATTTCAAGGTAAGGGAGAGCCCCTTCCGCGACAAACTGGAATCCCCGACGAAGTCCGACGAGTTGTTCCTCATCCTCGCTTTCTCCGGCGGGGGCACTCGCGCGGCATCCCTCTCCTACGGCGTTCTCGAGGCCCTCGACCGGATTGAAATTCCCCCGCGGGGAGAAGATCGAAGCCCGCATGAGGCACCGGCAAGGCATACGCTGCTCGATGAAGTGGACCTGATCACCGGGGTTTCGGGTGGGAGCTTTACCGCCGCTTATTTTGGATTGCACGCCAGGAACGCTTTCAGGGATTTCAGGGAAACCGTCCTTTTGCAGAATCTCCAGTCCGGGCTCATCGGGGGGCTGGTCAACCCCGTGAATTGGGTCCGGCTATGGTCTCCTCACTTCGGAAGAAGCGACATGGCGCAGGAATACTACGACAGGAAAATCTTTCACGGCGCCACTCTGGGCGACCTGGCAAGCGGCAAGGGCCCCGCCGTCATTATCCTGGCCACCGATGCCGTCGACGGCATCGTATTCCCTTTCATTCCGAGCCAGTTCGCCCTCATCTGCTCGGATTTCGAAAAATTCCCCCTGGCCCGGGCCGTTGCCGCCTCGGCGGCTTTCCCGGGCCCGCTGACACCGATCGTCCTCAAGAACTACGCCGGGCAGTGCCCCAGCAGAGTCCCCGCATGGGTGACCAATGCCCTCGCGAAGCCCGATCCCGCAAGCCGCACCTATCAGAAGGCCGTCATGACGAAAACTTATCTCGAACGGGATACGAAACCTTACATTCACCTGATCGACGGAGGCGTTTCGGACAATCTCGGCATTCGAGGCATCATAGAAACCATCGCGGCCCAGGGCGGCATCCGGGATGTCATCAAAGATGAAAGGCTTGCAAGAACACGTCGGGTAGTCTTCATTATCGTCGATGCCCAGGCACAGGACAAACCGCGCTGGAGACTTCTTGACGAAATCCCAGGCCTTGCCGCGGTCCTCGGGGCCTCTTCGACCATCATGGTCAACAAGTACAATTATGAGACCATGGATTTGCTGCGACGTTACGCCCAGGACTGGGCACATAAGGATGCGGCTTCCGACGACAAACCCATCGAAATATACATTACCCACGTCACGTTCGCCTCGCTTTCCGACAAGGTGCAACGGGAGTACTTTCAAGGAATCCCAACGGCCCTCGCCCTTCCTGAAGACCAGGTGGACAAACTGCGGGAGGTGGCCGGAAAGCTTCTCTACTCGGAGGAATCCTTCAACAGGCTGGTAACGGACCTCGGGGGAAAGATGCCGGGTTCCTGACCGCAAGCGTTGCCGCAACAGGGCCGCCGCCGGATTCCATCCGGGCAATTCGCTGCACGCCGGACATCCATGGGGATGAACCCTTTGGAGCCGGGATCAAAGGCCGCATGATCCAAATCAGTATCTTCCAACATGTTCCCATGGATAAATCGTTGCCAATCTATAATTTTCGTTCTTGAAAGGGACATTATAAGGAACATATATTTTAAGCTCTCCACGTGGATTTACAAGAACTTCAATGCGGCCAAAAATAAAAGACAGCATTATATCATCATCAGAAAAATGCAAATTGGATTCACTTTCAAGCCTTCCATGTGTATGGTAATATCCAATCTTCCTGGCCTCATATGGAATTGGGCTCAGCGCGGGAAAACACATGTTGTTGATTCCGCGAATCGGCAATGAATAACCATATGACCCATCTTGATTCACGAATATAATGCCTCCATATTCCTGATTCGTTGCAATGGATACGGCGTTGATGTGGCTCGCCATGTGAAACATGGCCTCACCGAGCGTTCCGAAGGCGTCGTTGCGGGCGCTCTTTGTGGTATCCGATCCGGGAGGGATCGGTTCGTACCCGGGAAATTGCCGCAACGGCTCATCGATACCGGACGGGAATATCAGCATCAGCACCGCAACCAGAACCGCCAGCTTTTTCATGGTCGATCATCCCCTCAGTGTTTCGCGAGCGGGAGCGGCGTCCGGGCCGGGGGCATCGGACGTCCTTCGCCGGGCTCCCGTCGAGACCACGGCAGGAAAACACGCCGTCCCCCAAAGAGCCTATCCGGCGGGAACCTTGCGGGAAACCGTTTCCCGGAAAAGACCCCTCGCGAACATCCATTATATACGGTTGTTCAGGAAATGCGACACCCGAAAGGCTCACGCCATCTTTGGCGGTGACACAAAGCGGTCCGTTTGATACGAAGTTGCGTTCATAAGAGATGGATCTTTCAAGCACAAAAGAGCGGGGGAATGATTCCCCCGCACCCCCCAAGTTTCGGCCACACGCGCAAGCGCGTGAGGCCGAGTGCTCGGCGCTGTCGGCGACTGGCCGAAGGCCGCCGCCGCAGCGCCACACGGAGCCGCGAAGCGGCGAGGGGGTGTGGGGGATACGTCCCCCACGCTTTTAGAGTATCATCTTGAACGCAGATCCGTTTGAGACCCGAATCGGAATCCGCCGATATGCCTGCCGGACTGTTTCTCGAGGGGAGACTCAGGCAGATATCGCCTGTCCGTTCCATATTTATTCCCGTTGAAGCTTACAAACCATCGGTTCGCCAGGTTGTGGGCGGGCGTGTCATGCGATGTCCCCACGTTGGAGAAATCTCGCGCGGGAGCGCGCGGCTCGGACACGGGAGGGTTTTGCGCCCTCCCGTCAGTATTACAATCTTGATTGCAGATCGGTATGAGATGCAGTACGCGCGGCGGACTAAGAACTGTGAACCATGCTTGCGCCGAGATCCAGCAGACTGACGAGACGGGGTGCATATTCCCGCCCGCAGTCACGGCAAACGAGCTGCATCGTGCCTTCCATGAACAGATCGGGGCCCAGGTGCGACGCCATGAAACCGCCGCACATGGCACAGAACTGTTCTCCGCCCAAAACATTTTCTTTTATGGCTATTTCCGGCATGGTCTCCTCCTTTTCTGTTCGATTACAGTGCCGTGAGCAGCCCTTGGAAAATCGGGCCGAGTGGAACGTGCAAAGCCGCACTAATTAATTGACGAAAAAATAAGTCAAACAAAATTAACATTAGTGGAACTTATTTACCTCATCACTCCATAATATAATGAACATTTTCAGCAGTAATAATAACAAGATTCTTCTGTAAATATATACTGAACCTATAGATCTGTAAATGAATTTTTATGAATCACGTTGAAAAATCAGCTTTTGCTATGTCGACAGATCGGCAAACAGCTGAAATGGTTGGAGGCTTGAGGTGTATATGATATGAATTACTGCTTCATCGGGCTGATGAGAAGCCGGGATTGGCCTTTTCGGAAGAAGCGACGCGAGGCTCTTTGATCTTGTTTCGACAACGGAATGTCGGGCGGAGCCGCGCCGGTCAGCCGGAAAACTTGGCGGGGGAACGCTTGCCCGTCAACGTCTCCCCGCTCGAAGAATGATCACGGGACAAGCGTGCTCGATCACTCGCCGCGCAACGACTGCCCGCCGCCAAGACGGAATTCACCGGGCGGACACCGCCGTTTTGCGCCAACCTCTACCGGAAGCGCCGGTTGACGACCCTCGAAGGATAATGACCTCTGTAACCGTAGTGAAAAGAACGGTATCCTCTCACTCCGCGGTAGTAAGGGTAACGGCCGCCCCTCCACTGGCCGTAGGCTCCGTAACGATAAACCGGACGATAGCCGCCGACGACGACTCCCACATTGGCCCGAGGAACACAAACCACTGGTGGAGGGGGGCATATGGCCCGAGCCCGACGCCGTTCTCGATACATTTTCCATTCAACATGACGGGACGCATCCTCCGTCCCCACCGTCTGCTCAATCACGTCCTTCTGTTGGGCGCAGAGTGCCGAATAGACGCTTTCCCCCTTGTCTCTCGCCGCCCGCATGCGGTTCACTCTTTTCGGTGAAAGCGCCATATAATCAGACCCGGTCGTCCCCTCGATCCACACTTTGTTTTTGAGCGATTTATGATGCCTTTCGATCGTAACGCCCGGGCGCTTCTCCCGAATCGCCTGCGCCGCCAGGTCGGTGAGCGCATCCGGGCCATGCAGCTTCACCACCGGCGACTCGGCCTGACGGCTGTACGTCACCTCCTGCTCCACCTCGGATTGGTACTCCGTCTGGGCCAAAGGGGCGGATGCCAGGCCGAGAACTCCCCACACGACAATGAGTAACAAGAACTTCCCCTTCTTCATGCCACGCACCTCCGTTTCCCGGAAATTCCCCGAAACGACGTATCCTTGACGGAACACGTCCGTGCTCGCATCCGGGTCTCCTCCGAGCATGGAAACGGGAACCCGCAAGCTTGGAGGACTCTCCCTTCAGAAGATAAAGATGAATGGAAACGAAGAATTGTCTACACGGAACGCCTGATGTGATCCGAGGTCTCAGCGCCGGTCCCCGCGACACTTCGAATGATCCGCCGCCCCCAGGAGCATCGATCCGATCTTCTCACGGGCAAAAGCCGTGCCGGGGAGACAATGGATCAGGATCCGATGATTCGAGCGAGGCAGGGGACTTCAGGAACGCTGTCGGCTGTGGGATATACGGCCGTATTGAAAAGCCTGCGGCATTCACCCCGAACCCGGGAAGGCCGTGCCGGATTCGCGTGAAAGAGTGGAGAACGCCGGATCGGCGGAAGGCGTGGCGGAAGGTGACAAACCCTCCCCCTCGCACGCGACCGGCGCAATTGCGGGGCGGGGTCTTGTGCCCCCCGCCCGATGCGGGCGTCGGGAACCCAATCGTCCATGAAACCCGCCACACCCGCTAAGCATGCCAATCCAATCGCCCGGGAATCCGTTTTCAAGGCAAGCCGCTACAAGGTCATTGACCGATGATCCCGCCGCCTCACCACCCGATTCCGTCGGTTTCCCGGCTCCTTTTCACGTGATGAAAAGATTCTTGGTGGCGAAGTTGGGGTCGCTGGTCACGTTCACCCCCAGGCGTCTGAGGCCCGCCTCATCCCCGGGGGTGGGAATGTGCGTGATGTGCACCTCGCAGCCCTTGAGCTCCCCGAGCTTCTCCAACGCCAGTTGCGCGGCGGGATTGGTCGTGGCGCTGATGCTCAACGCGATCAGGGCTTCCTGGAGGTCCAGGCTCACGGCCTTCTCGCCAAGGATTTCCTGTTTGAAGCGGCTGATGGAATCCGTAATGCTGGGAGGGAGCAGCTTGATCTTGGCAGGCACCTCGGCCAGGTGCTTTGCGGCGTGCAGGATCAGGCTCGAGGCCGCGTGCATGAGCGGCGAATTCGAGCCCGTGACGATGGTGCCGCCCCTGAGCTGGATGGCCGCCCCGCAGTAGATGCCGTTATGACCCTTGCCTTCCTGGTTCTGGGCCTCGGTTGCGGCCTGGTGCGCCGCCGAGACGACCTTGCGGTAGCTGCGGTCGAGATTGAAATTTCTGACGAAAAGCTCCACGCGCTGAACGGTTTCCTTGTCGGCAAACCCCATGGCATATTCGCACTGGTAGCGGAAATAGCGCCGCAGGACCTCCTGCTTGGCGGCCTCCTGCACGGCGGCATCGTCCACGACGGCAAACCCGGCCCGGTTCACGCCCATGTCCGTCGGAGACTTGTAGAATGATTCCCCGCCGGTGATCTTCTCCAGGATTCGACGCAACACGGGAAAGACTTCCACGTCCCGGTTGTAGTTGACCGCGGTCTGCCCGTAGGCCTCGAAGTGATAGGGATCGAGCAGGTTGAAGTCCCTGATGTCCGCAGTGGCGGCCTCATAAGCGATGTTCACGGGGTGTTTCAAAGGCATGTTCCAGATGGGGAAGGTCTCGAACTTGGCATAGCCCGATTTTCGGCCGTGCCGGTAATCGTGGTACAACTGCGAGAGGCAGGTGGCCAGCTTGCCGCTGCCCGGCCCCGGACCGGTCACGATCACGAGGGGCTTCTCCGTCGCAATGCTCTCGTTGGCCCCGTACCCCTCGTCGCTGACGATCATATCCACATCGGTGGGATAGCCTTTGGTGAAGCGATGACAATAAACCTTGATCCCTCGCCGTTCCAGCTTGTTCTTGAACAGCAAGGCGGCCGGCTGGCTGTCGAAACGGGTGATGACGACACCCAGCACGTCGATCCCCCACGGCTTGAGATCGTCGATCAGCTTCATCGCGTCGGTGTCGTAGGTGATGCCGAAATCCGCCCGGATCTTTTTCCGCTCGATGTCGCCTGCGTAGATGCACAGCAGGATATCGGCCTGGTCTTTCAATTGCTGCAGGAGCCGCATCTTGACGTTGGGATCGTATCCGGGCAAAACCCGGGCGGCGTGATAGTCGTAAAGCAGCTTGCCTCCGAATTCGAGATAGAGCTTACGGTCGAAACGCTCCACGCGGTCAAGAATGCATCTTGTCTGTTCCCGGATATAAAATTCATTGTCGAACGCAACCGGATCGATCATGCCTGCTCCGTTTCCTGCCATGCCCGAGGGACCGCCGCGTTTCCCCATACGCTGCCCCGCCCTCATTCCATGCTCCCGGCGTCCCGTGTCGTCTTTGCCGCAGCGCCATGCACTCCCGTGGCTGCCAATCCGATTCCGAGGGCAAAAATAAATGAGCGACGCTCCGCGGCGGGGCGACCGTTGCGGTTCTCGAACCCGCTCTTCATGAGGCCGACCTCCGCGCCTTGACATAAAGTCCACCCGCCGATGGAACGAGTCGGTTCCGACACCTTCTGGTTGACAGGCTCCGGGGGAGGGGAAAGAACCAATCCCTTATGAAGCTGAACGCTGGACGCTTGGCGTTTAGCACATCTGCAGACGATTGTCCACCACTCCACGACACCACTCCACGCCCTCCGCCCGGCTGCCCTGCCGGATGGGCTGCTATTTTTCTTGCTGATCGGAAAATTTTGCGGTATTCATCCGCATCAGAGCGGTGTAATGGAACCACCACCTGCATTGTAACATAACGATAAAATTAATATTTTTCGAGGAGAACAGGGGGATGTCCGTGCCGTTCGCCATCTACTCCGGGTGTGCTTTGTCATTGTGCGGGAGCCGTTCATGGCGACGGTTCCTGCTCGCCGCTCTTTGCGTCATGCTATTCATTCCGTCCGGCTGCGATAAACATGAGTCGACCCGCTCCGACCAACGCCCGGTGGAGGTGACGGCGGTCACCGTGACCCCCCGGGACGTGCCGCTCGTTTACGAGTTCATCGCCCAGGTGCAAAGCTCCCAGCAGGTGAACATCCAGGCCCGTGTCAGCGGGTTCCTGGACAAGAGGGTTTACACCGAAGGATCGATGGTCAAGGAGGGACAGACCCTCTTTCTGATGGACCAGAAACCCTTCAAGGCACAGCTCGATCAGGCCCGGGCCGCGCTCGGCAAGCACGAGGCCGCCCTCGAGGTGGCGCGCCTGAACCTGGCCCGGGTCAAACCGCTGACCGCTTTAAACGCACTGTCCCAAAAGGATCTGGACGATGCGAACGGCCAGTTCCAGTCCGCCGCGGCAGCGGTGGAGGGGGCAAAGGCCCAGGTGGAGCAGGCGAAGCTCAATCTTTCGTACACGGTGATCGCTTCTCCCGTTACCGGTATCTCGAGCTATGCCCAGCAGGCCGACGGGACCTATCTTCATTCCTCCAACAGCCAGCTCACCACCGTGGCGGTCATCTCGCCGACTTACATCAACTTCAGCATTTCCGAAAACGATTGGCTGAAATACAGGGATCAGGTGGCCAGGGGAAACGTGGTCGAACCCGACGACAAGGTTTTTCTTGCCGAGGCGGTTCTTGCCGACGGCGCGGTCTACCCGCACACCGGGAAGGTCACTTTCGCCGATCCTTCCTTCAATCCCCGGACGGGCACGTTCCTGATCCGCGCCACGGTGGACAACCCCGACGGCCGGTTGCGGCCGAACCAGTATGTGCGCGTGCGATTGAAAGGGGCGGTGCGGCGCAATGCGGTCCTTGTGCCCCAACGCGCGGTCCAGCAGACTTCCAAGGGGCACACGGTCTGGGTTGTCGGCAAGGACGGCAAGGCGGAGGCCCGTCCCATAACGGTCGGGCAGTGGCACGAGAACGACTGGTTCATCAACGAGGGATTGCATGGAGGCGATCAGGTGGTGGTCGACGGCGTCCTTCTCGTTCGTCCCGGCTCTTTGCTGAAAGTGTCGCCACTGTCCGACAAAACGAAGCCGGACGGCGGCGCAGCTGCGAACGATCCCGAAAAGAGTGCAAGCCGGGAAGGGACCGGGAAACGATAGCTCTCTTTCCCGGCCGTTCTCTAACAGGTGTCGGCGCGGCAGGAGCCACCCCATGTTCTCCAGATTCTTCATCGAGCGGCCCATCTTTGCCACCGTCGTTTCATCGATCATCGTGATAGCCGGCCTGGTATCGATGAAGGCCCTGCCCGTCTCGCAGTATCCCACCATCACGCCGGTGCAGATCCAGGTGACGACCACCTACCCCGGCGCGGACTCGAAGACGGTGGGCGATTCCGTGGCGGCGCCGATCGAGGCTCAAATCAACGGCGTCGACAACATGCTCTACATGATCTCGACCAGCTCCAACACCGGCCAGCTGACGATCACCGTCTACTTCACTCTCGACACCGACCCCGACATCGCCCAGGTGCAGGTCCAGAACCGGGTGAACCTCGCCATGCCTCAACTGCCCGAAGCGGTGGCGCAATATGGCGTCGCGGTTCAGAAGAACTCCACCACATGGCTGATGCTCATCGGGGTGAGCAACAAGGACGGCCGTTACAGCCCGGATTACGTTGCCAATTACGCCAACGTTTACGTGCTCGACGCCATAAAACGGGTCAATGGAGCGGGCCAGAGCCAAGTATATTACGACGTGCCGGACCAGGCGATGCGCATCTGGATGAACCCGGACCGGATGGCCTCCCTCGGGATAACGACATCGGACATCCAGCAGGCGGTGGCCCAGCAAAACGCCCTGTACGGCGCCGGTCAGATCGGCCAGCAGCCCTCGGACGAATCCGTGGAGTTGACCTTCCCGGTCGTGACCCAGCCTCCTTTCATTCAGCCGCGGCAATATGAAGACATTATTTTGCGCGCCGGACCGAACGGCAGCGCCCTTGTCCGCCTCAACGACGTCGCCCGCGTCGAAGTCGGCCGCAAGCAGTATATCCAGGATACCCGCCTTGACGGGATACCGGCGACCATCATCGCCGTCTACCAGCAACCGGGGGCCAACGCCCTGGCCGTCTGCAAGGCAGTCCGCCAAACCCTGGACGAGCTCAAAAGAACGATGCCCAGCGGCATCGAGTGCACGATCGCGCTCGACACCACGGATTTTGTCCGGCTCTCCATCGAGGAGATCATTCACACCCTGATCGCGGCCGTAATCCTCGTGGTGCTGGTCGTTTACCTCTTTCTCCAGAGCTTTCGCGCCACCGTCATCTGTTCGGTCGCCATCTTCGTGGCGCTCATCGGCACCTTCCCCGGCATGCTCGCCATGGGATTCTCGATCAACCTGCTGACCCTGTTCGGCCTCATCCTCGCCATCGGGATGGTGGTCGACGACGCCATCGTCGTGGTCGAAAACGTCGAACGCAACATGGTGAAGTATCACCTCGCGCCCCGGGAAGCGACGATCCGGGCGATGGAGCAGATCGGCACCTCGTTGATCGCCGTGGTGCTGGTGATGGCGTCGGTTTTCATCCCGGCCGCGTTTCTGCCCGGCACCACGGGGCAGCTCTACAAGCAGTTCGCCGTCACCATCGTCATTTCGGTGGCGCTCTCGGGGTTCGTGGCGCTCACCCTCACCCCGGCCATGTGCGGGATCCTGCTCAAGCACAGGCCCCCTCCGCAGCGCGGCCCCTTTGCCTGGTTCAACCGGCAATTCGATCGTTTCACCGCTGTCTTCGGCGATGCGGTGGTGTTCATGATCAGGCGCATGGGAGTGGCGTTCGTACTGCTCGCAGTGTTTATCGCAGGGCTTGCATACCTTTTCCGGACCATCCCGACGAGCTTCGTGCCCAACGAAGATCAGGGCTATTTGTTTCCCGTGTTCGTTCTGCCCGACGCATCGAGTATCAACCGCACCTCCGCGGCAACCGAACTCCTGGACGAGCTGTTCGCCCGGAACCCCGCCGTGGAGCACAGGGTCGTTCTGAACGGCTTCAGCGTTCTCGACCTCCAGACCAAGAACAACGCGGCCACCCTTTTTATCATGCTCAAGGATTTCAAGGAGCGCTATGCATCCAGGGAGCGCGCCGCCAAGGAGAGCGCCCGGGCGGTCTTTGAGGACGTCGCGGCCGGGGCGCGGAGCAAAATCGATACGGGGGTGCTTCTGCCGCTCTTCCCCGCGGCCATTCCCGGCATCGGAACGACGGACGGCTTCGAATTCTGGATCCAGGATACGGGGGCCGGAGACCCGGTGCGCCTCTACGAGGCTACCCAGAAATTCCTTTCCAGGGCGCGCGCGCGGCCCGAACTCGCGGGCCTGAGCTCGACGTTTCGCGCATCCTCCCAGCAGCTCCGCGCGGAAGTGGACCGGTCCAAGTCCGTGCTTCTGGGGGTTCCGATCGAAGACGTTTACAGCGCGTTGCAGGCCCAGTTCGGTTCGATCACGGTGAGCCAGTTCAACCAGTTCAGCCGCGTGTGGAACGTGATCCTGCAGTCCGACGCTCCTTTCCGGAGCGACCCCATGGACATCACCAGCCTGTACACGAGATCCAACGACAATCGAATGGTTCCGCTTTCCGCTCTGGTCAAAACCGAATACGTTACGGGCCCCGACCTGGTGCCCCACTTCAACGGCTTCCCAGCCGCGCAGATCACGGGCTGCGCCGCCGCGGGCCACAGCTCGGGAAATGCGATCGAAGCGATGGAGGAAACGGCGCGCGAGGTGCTGCCCGCGGAATACGATTTCGCATGGTCGGGCATGGCCTTCGAAGAGAAGAAAGCGGGGGCGACCTCAACGGCGGCGTTTGTCTTCAGTCTCATCATCGTCTTCCTCGTGCTCGCCGCCCAGTTCGAATCCTGGACGCTTCCTGGATCGGTCATGACGGCGGTGCCCTTCGGAATCCTCGGCGCGTTCATTTTCAACTGGCTGCGGGGCCTGGAAAACGACGTCTATTTCCAGATCGGCCTCCTGGTGCTCATCGGGCTCGGGGCAAAAAACGCGGTCCTTCGCGTGACCTTCGCCGTCGAGTTGCGCGGGCAGGGATTGTCCATCATGGACGCGACCATCAAGGCGGGCGAGGAGCGGCTGAGACCGATCATCATGACGTCGCTCGCCTTCATCCTGGGAGTGCTTCCGCTGGCCATCGCCACGGGAGCGGGCGCCAACGCCCGCCACTCCATCGGCACGGGCATCATGGGCGGCATGATCGGCGAAACCACCCTGGCCATGCTTTACGTGCCGCTCTTTTTCTATATTTTCGACCGGCTCGCCGAACGCTCGCAGGCAAGGAAAGAAAAGATTCCGCCCGGCAAACCGGGCGAGTGTCTCGGCCCGACCCTCGATCGGAACAATGTGTGACGCCCCGGTAAAGGGCAAAACCGGCTGGATTCGGGAGGCCACCACTCCATGTTCTCCAAATTCTTCATCGAACGGCCCATTTTCGCCACGGTCGTTTCGCTCATCATCGTGATCGCAGGCCTGGTATCGATGAAGGCCCTGCCCGTTTCACAGTATCCCACCATCACGCCGGTGCAGATCCAGGTGACGACCACCTACCCCGGCGCGGACTCGAAGACGGTCGGGGACTCCGTGGCGGCTCCCATCGAGGAGCAGATCAACGGCGTCGACAACATGCTGTACATGACCTCGACCAGCTCCAACACCGGCCAGCTGACGATCACCGTTTTCTTCAGCCTCGACACCGATCCGGATATCGCCCAGGTACAGGTCCAGAACCGGGTGAACCTCGCCGCGCCGCAGCTGCCTGCGGCAGTGGTGCAGTATGGGGTTTCGGTGCAGAAAAAGTCGTCGAGCATGCTGATGATCATCGGAGTGACCAACAAGGACGGCCGTTTCAGCTCGGAATACGTCACCAATTACGCCAATGTGTATGTGCTCGATGCGGTCAAACGGGTCAATGGAGCTGGCCAGGCGCAGATTTTCGGAGTGCCCGACCAGGCGATGCGCATCTGGATGAACCCGGACCGGATGGCGTCCCTCGGGATAACGACAACGGATATTCAAAACGCGGTGACTCGTCAGAACGCTTTGTTCGGTGCCGGCCAGATCGGCCAGCAGCCCAATGCCGGCCACATTCAGCTCACGTTCCCGGTCGTGACCCAGCCTCCCTTCGTCCAGCCGTCGCAGTATGAAGACATCATTCTGCGCGGCAGCCGGGACGGCAGTGCCATTGTCCGACTCAAGGACGTCGCCCGCGCCGAAGTCGGCAGAAAGGCGTACGTCGACGACAACAGGTTGAACGGTGCCCCCTCGGCTCTCATCGCCGTCTATCAGCAACCGGGCGCAAACGGCCTCGATGTTTCCAAGGCCGTCCGCCAGACCCTGGAGAAGCTGAAGCGTACGATGCCCGACGGCATCGAATACCAGGTGGTTCTCGACACCACCGATTTCGTGCGGCTCTCCATCGAGGAGATCATTCACACCCTCATTGAGGCCATAATCCTCGTGGTGCTGGTCGTTTACCTCTTTCTCCAGAGCTTTCGCGCCACCGTCATCTGTTCGGTCGCCATCTTCGTGGCGCTCATCGGCACCTTCCCCGGCATGCTCGCCATGGGATTCTCGATCAACCTGCTGACCCTGTTCGGCCTCATCCTCGCCATCGGGATGGTGGTCGACGACGCCATCGTCGTGGTCGAAAACGTCGAACGCAACATGGTGAAGTATCACCTCGCGCCCCGGGAAGCGACGATCCGGGCGATGGAGCAGATCGGCACCTCGTTGATCGCCGTGGTGCTGGTGATGGCGTCGGTTTTCATCCCGGCCGCGTTTCTGCCCGGCACCACGGGGCAGCTCTACAAGCAGTTCGCCGTCACCATCGTCATTTCGGTGGCGCTCTCGGGGTTCGTGGCGCTCACCCTCACCCCGGCCATGTGCGGGATCCTGCTCAAGCACAGGCCCCCTCCGCAGCGCGGCCCCTTTGCCTGGTTCAACCGGCAATTCGATCGTTTCACCGTTGCCTTCGGCAATGCGGTGGTGTTCATGATCAGGCGGATGGGGGTGGCCTTCGTGCTGCTCGCCGTGTTGATCGGCGGGCTCGTGGTCCTTCTGTGGACCACCCCGACGAGTTTTGTACCCAATGAAGATCAGGGCTATTTGATGTCCATGATCGTTATGCCCGATGCCGCCAGCCTCAACCGCACCTCCCGCACCACGGAGGTGGTGGACGGCCTGTTCGCCGAAAACCCCGCCGTGGCCGACCGGGCGGTCGTGAACGGCTACAGCCTCATCGACGCTCAGTACAAGACCAACGCTGCGACCATATTCGTTCCGCTCAAGGACTTCAAGGAACGATACTCCTCCATCGAGCGCGCCCGAAGGGAAAACGCCAAAGCGGTCCTTCTGCAGGCTTTGTCGGATGCGCGCAGGAAGATCAATACGGGGGTGTTCATTCCCATCGCTCCGCCGGCGATTCCCGGCATCGGAACCACGGGAGGCTTTGAATTCTGGATACAGGACAAGAAGGCCGGAGCTCCGGAGCGGCTCTACGACGTAACGCAGCAATTCCTCGCCAAAGCCCGCGCGCGGTCCGAGCTGAGCGGCCTGAACTCGACATTCCGGGCCGTCTCGCAGCAGCTCCACGCGGAAGTCGACCGGTCCAAATCCGTGCTTCTCGGGGTTCCGGTCGCGGACGTCTACAGCACTTTGCAGGCTCAGTTCGGTTCGATCACGGTAAGCCAGTTCAACCAGTTCAGCCGTGTGTGGAACGTGGTCCTCCAGTCCGACGCCCCTTACCGGAGGGACCCGTCGGACATCACGCGGCTCTACACGAGGTCCCGGGACAACCAGATGGTTCCCCTTTCGGCGGTGGTCGAGACCAGGTATGTCACCGGCCCCGATCTGGTGCCGCATTTCAACGGCTTCCCCGCCGCGCAGGTCACGGGTTCCGCCGCCGTGGGCTACAGCTCGGGCGACGCCATCAAAGTGATGGAGAAAACGGCGCGCGAGCTGCTTCCCGACGGCTATGACTTCGCCTGGTCGGGCATGGCCTTCGAGGAGAAGAAGGCGGGCGCGACCTCGATGGCCGCCTTCGCCTTCGGCCTGATCATCGTTTTTCTCGTACTGGCCGCCCAGTTCGAGTCCTGGACGCTTCCGGGATCGGTCATGACGGCGGTGCCCTTCGGGATCCTCGGCGCGCTCGCGTTCAACTGGCTGCGGGGCCTGGAAAACGACGTCTATTTCCAGATCGGTCTCCTGGTGCTCATCGGGCTCGGGGCCAAAAACGCGGTCCTTCGCGTGACCTTCGCCGTCGAGCTGCGCGGGCAGGGATTGTCGATCATGGACGCGACCATCAAGGCGGGCGAGGAGCGGCTGCGACCGATCATCATGACTTCGCTCGCCTTCATCCTGGGGGTGCTTCCGCTGGCCATCGCCACGGGAGCGGGCGCCAACGCCCGCCACTCCATCGGCACGGGCATCATGGGCGGCATGATCGGCGAAACCACCCTGGCCATGCTTTACGTGCCGCTCTTTTTCTATATCTTCGACCGGCTCGCCGAACGCTCCTCGGGGAAGAAGAAGACCTCACCCGGGGAGGGATCGCCGCCGCCCACGCTCCATGAGAGCCCGGAGGTCAACTGATATGCGCCGTTTCGCCCTCACGGCCCTGGCCGTCCTCCTTGCCGGCTGTACGCTCGGTCCCGACTATCGCCGCCCCGCCGTGGACGTCATGCCGTCCTACCGTTTCGAAGAGCGGGAAACGCGCGACACGGCCAACACCGACTGGTGGAAGGAATTCCAGGACCCGGTGCTGGATTCGCTCATTGCCGAGGCGCTTGCCAACAACAGGAACGTCAGGATCGCCGCCGCCAACATCGATCAGGCGGCCGGAGTGCTGATGCAGACCCGCGCACCGCTCTTTCCCCAGGTGAGCTACAGCGGGAGCGCAACGCGGCGGCGTGCGAGCGAACGCGGTTCCGACGTCCTGCCCGGGTTTGTTTCCAACCCTCGAAACTCCTTCGAGCTGCTGGCCGGGGCCAACTGGGAGATCGATCTGTGGGGGCGCATCCGGAGGCTGTCCGAGGCCGCGCGTGCGAACCTGCTGGCGAGCGAGGAAGCCCGGCGAGGGGTGGTTCTTTCCCTGGTGGCCTCCGTTGCGGGCACGTACATCCAGCTTCGCGGACTCGACGACCAGCTCGAGATTTCACGGCGCACGCTCGCCGTTTACGGGGAGTCGCTCCGGCTGTTCGAGCTGCAGTTCGCCCATGGGCAGGTCTCGCAAATGACCGTGGAACAGGCCCGTTCGCAGTACGAGACGGCGGCGGCCACGATCCCCCAGATCGAGTCGCAGATCGCTCAGACCGAAAACGGTCTGTCCACCCTCCTCGGCCGGAACCCCGGCCCCGTCGATCGGGGGAAATCCATTCGCGAGTTGACACCGCCGGCTATCCCTTCGGGACTTCCGTCGCAGCTGCTGGAGCGCCGCCCCGACCTGGCGCAGGCCGAGCAGAACCTCATTGCCGCCAACGCTCAAATCGGAGCGGCCAAGGCTCTCTACTTCCCCGCCATCTCGCTCACCGCCGCCCTGGGCACCCAGAGCTCCGAGCTCTCCGATCTCTTCAAGGAACCCGCGAGAACCTGGAGTTACGCCGGGTCTTTCACGGGGCCGATTTTCACGGCCGGGGCCATTGCCGGACAGGTGAAACAGGCCGAGGCCATGCAAAAGGCGGCTCTTGAGAGCTATCAAAATGCGATTTTGAACGCATTCAGCGATGTGGAAAGTGCGCTCGTCGCGCGCCGGAAGCTCTCGGAGCAACTGGAGGCCCAGGAAGCGCTTGTGAGGACGCTCAAGGAATACGACCGCCTGGCCTGGCTGCAGTACAACGGTGGATACACGCCTTATCTCACGGTACTCACCGCCGAGACTCAGCTTTTCCCCGCCGAGCTCACCGCCTCCGAGGCGAGGACCGCCTTGATGGCGGCGTACGTCAATATTTACAAAGTCATGGGAGGCGGCTGGGTGAACAGGGCGGATGAGCTTACCCGGGAAACCCCCGCGGCCGCCTCGACGGCTTCTTCGAAGGCCAAAACCGAAGAGTGACCCTCAAGCGCGAACTTAACGGCATTTGAATTATTCCTGATTCCTTTTGACAGGAGCGACGGCTCCCTTGCCCGTCTTGAACGTAAATCGGCACAGAAACCGCCTGCGCGGTCTTCCTGGACGCCAATTCACCTTTAACTCCTGAATTTTCTTTAACTTGATAATAAGCTCTCATTGTGCCGTTTATTCCGGTGTACCGTTTATTCTGCACATGATGCGAATGGAGGTTGCCGCGTGAGAAAGTGCTCCTGGTTTATCCTTGTCTTGACGGTCTTTGTTATGGCGGTGCCGGCAGGCCATGTTCTTTCGGATCGATGCGACGCATCGAACGATTTTGTCGGCGAGAACTTCCCGGCAGCAGACGAAACCGGCGATGAAAACGGTTATTGTCTTGCCGACGATTTCACGCCTTTGTTCTCGTCCTCGATACCCGGCATTCTGCAAGTTTCCGAGCCTCCCACGGGCAATCCGGACGGTCGATGTTCCATCCCCGTGGCGGCCAGGGAGGAGGATGTTTCCCACCCGGACCATGTGATCGGCAACGGGACCCCGCAAAGCTGCACGAGCAGCAGGGTCGTCGCCGCGGTCGCTAAAGGAGGCGTCATAACCTTCAACTGCGGGCCGAACCCGGTCACTATCGTTATGAAGAGAACGGCCAAGGTGTTCAACGACACCGGACCCCGGATCGTGATCGACGGCGGCGGAAAGGTCACCCTGAGCGGCGACGGCGCCCGGCGCATCCTGTATATGAACACGTGTGACCCCAACCAGGTCTGGACCACCGATCATTGCGACAACCAGGATCATCCGCAGCTCACCGTCCAGAACCTGACCTTCGTGGACGGCAATTCCAAAGCCGACAAGACTTATGACGGCGGCGGGGCCATCTGGGTCCGGGGGGGACGGTTCAAGATCGTCAAGTCGCGGTTTTTCAGAAACGTCTGCGCATCCACGGGGCCTGACGTGGGCGGCGCGGCCGTGCGGGTGTTCAGCCAGTACATGGGGAAACCGGTCTACATCGTGAAAAGCACCTTCGGCGGGGCGGCGGGTTACGGCAATGTCGGCTCCAACGGCGGCGGAATAAGCAGCATAGGCGTTTCCTACACCATCATCAATTCGCTTTTCACCCATAACAGGGCCATCGGCCACGGCGCCAATCCGAAGGAACCCGGCACCCCGGGAGGCGGCAGCGGCGGCGCCGTTTATAACGACGGCAATCTCTTCAGGCTCCGGCTGTGCGGGACAAAGATCCAGAACAACCGCGCCCGGGAAGGAGGAGGCGCCATCTTTTTCGTCAGCAACGATCGCAGCGGCACGCTGACCATCAGGAAATCGGTGTTGCGAAACAATCCCAGTCTCGGATTCGAGACTCCCGGCTACCCGGGTATTTTCTACCTCGGGAACGGCGACCCGGTGGTGATCGATTCCATCATCGAATAGGCCCGGGGTCAAACCTACACTTTTCACATTTCTCCATGAGCCGGCCGAAGGCTCGCAACGAAGCATGAGAATCTCCCGAGCCGGGCGCATTGTCGCGCAACGGAGGATGAATCCTCATTGCTGTTGACGTTTGTGGACCCTCTCGGATTATGCACCCCCCTGAGGTGCGCGTTCGCCATATTGACGAAAAAACGTTGAGTCTTCCGAGGCTCATTGTCTGGCTCATCGTTTGTTTCCGTCGTGAGGGAGACGACGCACAGCAGCCCTCCGACCGCATCAGGTTCATTCCTTTTACGCTCTTGACACAAAAAAGTTTCTTGCTCCTGAAACACCAACTAGTCTAACATTTCCAAGGTAACGCTCAGGTCGCGGGCGACACCGCCAAGCATGCAAATGTGGGTTTTCCGGGCAGTATTCGAGAGCCTTTCACGGGGTCCCGGCCGTGACTGCGGAGCCGAGCGGGGGCAGTGATGCAGGGTTGTTATACTTCAGCATTTCGTGAACGCGTCTGGAGAGGAATTCGCCGGGAGAAATCATCGAGATGAAAGCGCTTATTGAAGCCGACGGAATCGTTGAGCAAGTCCTGAACGTTGTCGCACCCGGGCAGCCCGTTTCGAGAAGGAGGGTGTTGAAGCTTTGCGGGGCCACGATCGCCGGGATGGCTTCATGGCACTTCTTGGGAATGGGCGGCGGAATCAGTGCGCCGCTAATCATCACGGAACAGGCCGGCGGACTGGTGGTCGCCGATCCCACCAGATGTGTCGGCTGCCGCAGATGCGAGCTCGCCTGCACCGAGTTCAACGACGGGAAATCATCCCCCGGGACAGCCCGCATAAAAGTGAGGCGAAATTTGAATTTCGGCCCCGCGGGGCTCTACACCGGGCAATGCACCGACGGGAACTGGGGAAGCGGCCTGATCGTTCAGGACTTTTGTAAGCAGTGCCCCCATCCCGTTCCCTGTGCCGACGCCTGCCCCAATGCAGCCATCGAGGTGAAACCGCCCGTGAACGTCAGAGTCGTCAACCCGGACAGGTGCACCGGTTGCAAAGTATGCCTGAAAGCCTGTCCGTGGGAGATGATCTCGTTCGATCCGGAAACAAACAAGGCCACCAAGTGTTTTTTTTGCGACGGCAAGCCGAAATGCGTGGAGGCATGTCCGGCGGAGGCGCTGATGTTTGTGTCCTGGGTTGACCTGACCGGCAAGGTCCCGCCCCGGACGACTCCCGTTTCGAATCAATCCGTGGCATGCATCGATTGCCACAAGTAAGAGCAGAGGAAAGCATGGGCAAAATGCCTCAATATGGCGGATGGGCGGGAAAGGTGCTGCGGGTTGACTTGTCTACCGGTCGTATCACCACGGAAGACACCGTCGAAAGATACAAGGACTATATCGGAGGCACGGGACTGGGATACAAGGTCCTCTGGGACGAAGTCGCGCCGGAGACCAGGTCTTTCGACCCCGAAAACAAGATCGTCTTTGCCACCGGTCCGCTGGCCGGCACCAGCGCGCCCTGCAACGGAAGGACCGCCATCACCACGCTGTGGCCGACCTGCTGGCCGAAACACTTGGTGGGGTCAGGGCACATGGGCGGTCATTTCGCGGCGGAACTGAAGTATGCCGGGTTCGACGGAGTCATCGTTGAAGGCCGGGCCGACCGCCCGGTCTGGCTCTCCATTGCCGACGGCAAGGCGGAAATCAGGGATGCCCGCCGGCTTTGGGGACAGGGCATTCGGCGGACCACCCTTGAAATCTCCAGGCAGATGGGTCCCGAGGCGGTGGTGGCCGCAATCGGTCAAGCCGGGGAAAACATGGTCCCGATGTCCGTCATCATCAATTCGGTTTCCCATTCAGGCGCGGGCGGCGCGGTGATGGGTTCGAAGAACCTGAAGGCCATCGGCGTCCGTGGCACCGGCAGCATACGTATCGCCGGGAACAGGGAGGAATGGGAAAAGGCCGTCAAATACCATCTGTCGCTTCTCGGGGCCAACAACCAGATCGTGGTGCCCAGCAGCCCGCAGCCGTGGGCGGAACACTACAACCCGGGCAGCCGATGGGTCGCCTCGCGCGGGCGAACCTGGGGTGCCGCAAACCCGCCCATCGACACCGGGTCATGCGAACCGCACAACCTCAATCGAATCGCCTATAGAACGAACAACGCCGCCTTCTTCCTCGGCGAGAAGGCCTGGCGATATACGGTGAGAGGCAACGGCTGCACCGGCTGTCCCATACGGTGCCACACCATGATCAAAGTCCCCACCGTCGCTTCGAAGTATGGGATCCCGGAAATCGGGCAGAGCACCTGTGTGCGCATGGTCTTCGGCAAGTGGTTTTTCAAGAGCTTCCCGGATGGTCCCCTGGGCGAGACTTCCATCGAGGCGGCCATGGTCGGCATGCACCTTGCCGACGACCTCGGGTTGTGGGACAACTACGGACAGCTTCAGCGCGATTTCCAGAAGTGTTACAGTGAAGGAATTTTTCAGAGCAAAGTGGGCGAAAAGGAATTTCGGAGGTACTCCTGGGAAAAGTTTGAAAAGGGCGATCCCGCCTTCCTGTTCGAGCTGCTTCCGAGGATTGCCGGCAAGGAAGGTGAGTTGGCGTCGGCCCTTGGCTTGGGGACCGGATTCATGCTGGAGGGGTGGGGAATTTCCGAAGAGGCATGGAAGAGCGACCGCACCCTCCAATACTGGAAACTGGGGCATCCCAAGCACCATTCCAATGAGGATGCGGGCCAGTGCGGCGTCATTATCAACACGCAATACAATCGTGACGCTCAGTGCCATTCCCACACCAATTTCACTCGAAACGGCCTCCCGCTGGAGATCCAGAAAAGGCTGGCCGCCGACCTTTGGGGTTCCGATGCCGCGGTCGATGCGGCGGGGAACTTCACGCCCATGAACGTCTATAAGGCCAAAATGGCAAAATGGGCGCTGTTGAGAAAGGAACTGCACGACTCGATTTCCCTCTGCAACTGGATGGGGCCTTGGTCCTCATCACCGCTCAAGGAGCGCGGTTACAAGGGAGACGATACCCTGGAGTCGCTGCTTTACAGTCTTGTTACCGGGGACAGGAAGTCGCCCCGGGAGCTCGACGAGGTCGCCGAACGGATATTCGTGCTCCACCGCGCCCTGACCATCCGGGGCATGGGAACCAGGGAGATGCGCGCAGAACACGATACCATCCCGGATTGGGTCTATGGGGACGGCAAGGACCGTATCCCCTTCACCAAGGGCACGATTCAGATGGACAAGGAGGACATCCGGAAGGCGATGCGGATGTTCTACGAAGAAGCGGGCTGGGACAAGGAGACCGGCGTCCCGACCAGGTCAACCTATCGCCGGCTGGGGCTCTCGGACGTTGAGGAGAAACTGGCCCAAAAAAGGCTGACCGTCTGATGGAAGCCGCCGAGCTTGCCGAGCTCATACGGGAACGTACCAGGTCGGGAGAACTGCTTGCATCGGCGGATCTTGAAGCCGTAATTGCAGAGCGCCAACCCCCCGTTTCCGGCCGGGCAACAGAGCCGCCCGACATCCCCGCGCTCATCCGGGAAGTCATGATCCGCCACCCTGACATACAAATGATCCCGGACGACTCCGGCGGCGCCTGGTATTTTTCCGAACAGTCCATGACCGTTGCCTACGCGCGGCTACAACTGCTCAAAGGCCGCGGGCCGCTGGGAATGATGGCTGAAGTGATCCGGGAACATTCGCGAGTCTATCCGCGTCCGGTCCCTCTCGCCCTCTTTCGATGCGCCCCTTTCAGCTTGAGCGACGACGACATCGCCCTCTGCCTGAAAGCGATGTCGGGCCTGCTCCCCTATCGGGACATTGCGCACCTGACCACTTCGATCGGTAATCTTTACGCCTACTCCACGGATCATCTCGAACCCGGTCATGCCGCGATGCTTGCCGAGTGGGCCGATGTGGGACAGGCCGAAAATCCATGACGTTTTTCAGCCGACCGTTGAACGCGAACCGGCATTACTCGTGCCGCAAAGCCTCGATGGGATCCAGGCGGGCGGCTTTGAGCGCGGGGAAGTAGCCGAAGATCACGCCCACCGCCGCGGAAAAGAGGAATGCAAGCACCACGATGCCCGCATTGAAGACAAAGGGGACGTGTAAGACTCCGGCCAGCCAGACGGAAGTGGTGAGCGCCAGCACGATCCCGATCACACCGCCGAAAGAGGAAAGAACAACCGCCTCCACAAGGAACTGCATGAGCACCTCGCTCTCGAGCGCGCCGACGGCGAGGCGGATGCCGATCTCCCGGGTGCGCTCGGTCACCGACACCAGCATGATGTTCATGATGCCGATCCCACCCACCAGCAGGCTCACCGCCGCCACGGCGCTGAGCAGGGCCGTCATCATCTGAGTGGTCCCGGTGAGCATTTTGACGATCTCCTTCATGTCCATGACATTGAAGTTGTCATCGTCGCTCGGCGAGAGATGACGGCGCTCCCGCAGCAAGCGCACAATATCCTGCCGGACTTTTTCCGTGGAGACGCCTTCCTCGACGGAAACCTGGATGATACCGACATCCTGATTCCCGGCAAGGCGTCGCTGATAGGCGGCCAGCGGGATCACAACGAAATCGTCCTGATCGGTGCCCATGGTGCTCTGTCCTTTTGCCGCCAGAAGACCGATCACCTCGCAGGAAAGGTTAGTGCTCGTGGTGGTGGTGCCGCCGGTACTGGTGCCGCTCCCGCTGCTCCCGCTGCTGCTGCCGGTACCGGTGCTGCCGCCGGTGCTCGTACCGGCACTGGTACTCGTACTGGTGCTGGTGCCGTGCAGCCGGATCTTTTCCCCGATCGCCCCCTGCCCTCCGAAGAGTTTTGCTCGAACGGTTTCCCCGATGATACAGACGGCCGCGCCGCTGCGCACTTCGCTGTCGGTGAATTGCCTGCCCGACTGGATTGAGCGGTTCGTGACCTGGAGATACCGGTTGTTGCTCCCGGCAACCTGGGTCGACCAGTTCTGGTTTCCGAAGACGGCCTTGGCCGACTGGGTCGAAAGCGGGGCCACCGCCTTTACGGCGTTGACCTCCCTGGCGATGGCCGCGGCGTCGGATTCCTTGAAGGGAATACTGCCGGTGGACTGGCCCGGCCCGAGTCTCTTCCCCGGCGTGACCATGAGCAGGTTGCTGCCCATGCTCGCGATCTGCTGTTTGACCTGCACCGTGGCGCCCCCGCCGATGGTGACCATGACGATCACGGCGGCAACGCCGATGACGATGCCGAGGATGGTCAGGACCGACCGCATGACATTGCGCCGGATTTCACGGAATGCGAGGAGCAGCGTGTTCCAGAGCACCAGGTTTCCGCTGCGGACGGGCTTCGTCTTCCAGGGCATCAGGTTTTTCCCCCATTCGGTTCATCGGATGCGACCAGGCCGTCGACGAAGCGGATGACGCGCTTTGCGTAGGCCGCCATATCCGGCTCGTGAGTGACCATGACGATGGTGACCCCCCGGTTGCGATTCAACCCGGTGAGCAGCTCCATGATTTCGTGGCTGCGCGCCGAATCCAGGTTTCCCGTGGGTTCATCCGCAAACAACACGGTGGGGCGGGTCACGATGGCCCGGGCAATGGCCACCCGCTGCTGTTGTCCTCCGGAAAGCTCGCCGGGCGTATGAGATTCCCATCCTCTGAGCCCCACCGTGTCCAGAGCCTGAAGGGCATGCTCCCGCCGCTCATGGGCGGATGCGCCGCGATAGATCAAGGGAAGCTCCACGTTTTCCAGCGCCGACGTACGGTTCAACAAGTTGAAGCCCTGAAAGACAAAACCCAGGTAGAAGCGGCGCAATTTCGTGCGCTGTTGGCGGGTCAGCCGGTTCACTTCAATGCCTTTGAACCGGTATGTCCCCGCGGTTGCCGTATCCAGGCACCCAAGGATGTTCATGCAGGTGGACTTGCCCGAACCGCTCGGTCCCATCACGGCCACGAACTCGCCCTCGAAGATGCGAAGATCGACGCCGCGCAGGGCATGCATGGCCGCCTGCCCGGTACCGTAGACCTTCGTCACTCCCCGCAGCTCGATAAGAGGCTGGTTGTCCGTTTGGGCAAAAGCGACCATGTTCATTCCACCGAACCGGCGGTATCCACCACCACCGCCATCCCGGGTTCGATCTCACCGGCCGCGACTTCGGTCAGGCTGCCGTCCGTCGCCCCGATCTTGACGGGGATCGCCACAAGCTGCTCATCCTTCAACGTCCAGACCCGATGCTCCTTCCTGCCGGCGGGGTCCTCCCGTCGTTGCGTTCCGGAACCGGGCGGTCGCGGCAGGATCCTGGCGAGCAGCCCCGTGGGAGCTTTCTTTTCTTCCCGGACCGGAGGGACGAAGCGCAGCGCCGCGCTGGGTACCAGAACGGCCTTTTCGATCCTCTTGACGATGATGTCCGCGGTTGCCGTCATGCCCGGCCGCAGAGCCAGGTCCACGTTGTCGACCTTCAACACGGTTTCGTAGGTCACGACCCCCGAGGTCGTTTTCGAACCGAAACGGGCCTGGACGATTTGAGCCTCGAAGGTTCGGTTCGGATAGGCGGCAACGCTGAAGGTGGCCTGCTGGCCCTCCCGGATATGACCCACGTCGGCCTCGTCCACGTTCACGACCAGTTCCATCTTGGTCAAATCCTCGGCCAGAGTGAACAGCACCGGGGGATTGAGCGTCGCGGCCACGGTCTGGCCGGGCTCCGCGCTACGAGTGAGGACAATGCCGTTGACCGGCGACCGGATAACGGCCTTGGACAGATCCGTCTGGTTGGCATCGAGCGTGGCCTGGGCCTGGGAAACCGTCGCCTTTGCGCCGGCGACGTCGGCCAGGGCCCTGTCGAGCGCGGCCTCCGCCGCATCGATTTCCGTTTGAGAGGGGACCTTGTTGTCGCTCAGCGCCCTCACCTTCCGCAGTTGCGTCAGCTTGCTGCGCGTTTCCCTGACCGTTGCCTCCGCCAGCAATACCTTTGCTTTGGCCGATTCCAGGGCGGCTTTCGATTGAGTCACCTGCGCCTCGAGCTTCGATGTATCCAGTTTCGCCAGGGGCTGGCCGACTTTCACCTTGCTGTTGTAATCCGCTTCAACGTTCTTGATGATGCCGGAAAGCTCACTGCTCACGTCCACCTGGTTGGTTGCCTGCAAAGTCCCCGTGGCCGTAACGATGACCGTCAGATCTCCACGTTGCGCTTCCTGGGTCCTGTAACGCACGCCGTCGGACGAACCCGACCCTTTCCAGACGACAAGCGCAGTCCCGACAGCCAACACGGCCAGGATCCCCACAACAAACCATCGCTTTCCGCTCTTTCCGTCGCCGGAGGCTTGATCGATCCCCAGGGTTTCGGCAATATCGGGTTTATCGTTCGATTCTTCTCTCATTGATTGTCGCTCCATCAGGAATCGGCTTTTCCGGAAGCCCTGCCCGGGTTTCCGGAAAAGCTTTCGGCGGCATCACGTTCCATGTTCCCGCCGGCTGCCCGCCGGTGACGTCCAGCCGCCACCCAGGGCCTTATACAGGCGCATCAGGTTGCCGGTCACGTTGCCGTTGCTCAGGGCCAACTGCTCCTGGAACGACAAGAGCGAACGCTGCGCGTCCAGCACGTTCGTGAAATCCGTCAGCCCCGCCTCGTACTTGTGCCGCGCCAACTCCGCCGCCTTCCGGGCCGCCTGCGTGGCTTCGCTCAGTGCCTGCCTGCGCAGTTGCACCTGCGCATAGGCGACCAGCGCATTTTCCACTTCCTCCAGCGCGCCGAGAATAACGGCCTCGTACTGGATCAGGGCCTGTTCCTGAAGTGCCGATTGGGCCTCTATGTTCTGGCGGATGGCTCCGCCCTTGAAAATCGCCCAGGTGATCGCGGGCCCCCCCGAAAGCAGCAGACTGGCGGAGGCCGGATCCTTGAGTGCAAGGGCTTCCAGGCCGATGGAACCGTTCAGCGTGAATTTGGGATAGAGATCCGCCGTGGCCACGCCGACCCTGGCCGTCTGCGCCGCCAACTGCCGCTCCGCCTGTCGCACGTCGGGCCGGCGTCGCAAGAGATCCGCGGGCACCCCCACCGCAACCTGGAGAGGCGGGACAGGTATGGGTTCCCGACCCTCAAGCTCCGTATGAACTCTGCCCGGCTGTTCTCCGAGGAGCACGGCCACGCGGTTCAGGGCCGCCTCCAGCCCGGTGATCAGGAGCGGTATCTGGGAACGCGTGTTTTCGCGGTTGTAGCGCGCCTGCTGCACCGCCAGCTCATCGCTCAGACCCGCCTGATACCGCCACTCGGTCAGCCGGCAGGTCTCGTCCTGGGACGCGAGGTTGTCCTCCGCCACGGCGATCCGGTCCTGATAGATGCGGACGTCGAGATAGTTAAGCCCCACCTCTGCGAGAAGAGAAACGAGAACGTTGCGCAAATCCTCCTCGGATGCCTGAAGGTCCCTGTCCGCCGCCTCCACCGACCGACGGACCCCCCCGAAAACATCCAGCTCCCATGCCGCATCGAAGCCCGCCGTGTAGAGGTCCCCGGTCGTGTCGGTCCCCGTGTCGCTGATGATGCGACTCCAGGTGGCCGAGCCGGCGGCATTGAGCGAGGGAAAGAGGTCGGCTTCGGCAATGCCCCGACGGGCGCGCGCTTCGCGAACCCGTGCCTTGGCCTTCTTCAGATCGAGGTTGCCTTTCACGGCGCGCCCGACCAATTCGGACAGTTTCGGATCGTCGAACGTGGTCCACCACGCCGCCAGGGTCCGCACATCCGTTTCCCCGGTGTTCGCATCTCCATCGAGCCGGGTATTCCAGACCTCGTATACCGGCACCTCGGGGCGCACATAATCGGGGCCCACAGCCGCGCACCCCGTAACGGCCATGATCGCGAGCGCCATCGGAATCCATAGTGCCGTCGGAATGCGGGCCGTTCCACGCCGGAACATCATCCGTCGCCCCCAATTCAGTCTCCCCGCCCGTCGTGCTGCTCGTGAGCGCATCGGAGCGGTTCTCAAGGTTGCTCCTCCGCGGCAATCGCCCGTATGCCGCCCATGGAAAACCGGTATATCCGGTCGGCAATGGCCGCAATCCGCGGGGGATCGAGGACCTTCGGCTCATCGAGCTGCATGAACTGCCTGGCATGGATCTGAAAGATACATTGCCCGACGATACTCAGCCTGCATGTCCGGACTGAGCGCTCGTCCGGCTCTCGAGACGGATTTTCCTTCCGGAAAAGCTCCCGGACTATTCCTTCCAGGATCTCATCCATGGGCCGAATGGCCGTCTGCGCCACCTTGCTCAAGACACCGCTCGGGTTGGCCATTTCCAGTGCAATGAGCTTTCCGTGCCAGGCCGGGAAGCCGTCCCCGAGACCCCGCAACAGAAAAGAACGGATGAATGCGCGAAGACGCTCCTCCGGAGTCGCACCGTGATCGAGGCCCAGATCGTGGGGGTATTTCTCCACCGCCCAGCGATGGGAATATTCGAACACGGCCTCATACAAACCCTGCTTGTCCCGAAAATGATAGTTCACCGCACTGATGCCGGCATTGGCACGCCTGCAGATCTCCCTGATCGTGGCAGCACGAAAACCATGCCGGGCAAACGTTTGTCCCGCGGCATCGATCAGCCGTTTCCTGGTTCCTTCATCCCAGGCTCGATGAGCCTCCATGGATCCTCCCTGCGAAGAGGTACCGCCAAAACGTGGAATCGCCTGTTCGTAACAAATGTTCCAATATCTAGAACATTTGTTCTAACTTTTCAATCCCTATTTCCGGAAGGCCCGAGCCGGTCACCGCGCCGGGAAGCTTGGGCGAAAGAGCGCCCCCGCAAAGTTCGCGGCCGCTTCCACCTCGAGGAATCCAGGAAGTGCCGCCGGCATTTTCTTAACCTGGTGTTCCAAGGGCTTGGCGGGCTATCGAGCAAAGGGAGACGCCTGCTTGCGAGCGGCGGGGAAGCGGGAAAACCTGTGCCGGGCGGCGCGTGGAATCGCGCCAACGCAGGGATGAGAAGACACCGTTGTTCATGTTTGCACCGGCGTCTCCGGAGTCCGAACGACGACCCGCGGCGGGGAAGCCTTTCTCCTCGATCACGCCGGATGCCCGTTCGCCGCCCGACGTCGCGGATCGGGCGCGACTCCGCGCCCTCACCGAAACCCGCACCCGGACCGCTTGAAAGTCCCCTCACAGGATGAAATCGGTGGAAAGAAATCGAGACCTTCGTTCCGTAATGATGGACTTGACGATCCGCCTGTTCGCGTCCGTCCCCTTGGCCGCGACAAGCGTCCGGATGGCGAAGACCCTCAGGGCGTCCGACACGGAAAGCGTGCCTTCGGCGGAGTCCTTTCTGCCGGTGAAAGGAAAAACGTCGGGGCCGCGCTGGCACTGACTGTTGATGTTGACCCGGCACACCTGGTTGACCAGGGGATCGATCAGGTCGGCGATGCATTCGGCGCTGCTTCCGAACAAGCTGACCTGCTGACCGTAATCGGATTCGGTCACGTATTTCATGGGTTCTTCGATATCGGAAAAGGCCGCTACCGGGACAACCGGGCCGAACTGCTCCTCGGAGTAGAGCCTCATGCCGGGTCCAACGGGATAGACGACTGCCGGGGTCATGAAGGTATGCTCCACGGCGCCTCCGTTCGGGTTGACGACGCGCGCCCCCCCGGCGCGGGCATCCTCGATCAACTCCTTAAGATATTTCGTTTTGTCGACTTCCGGCAGCGGCGTGATGTGGACCCCTTCATCCCAGGGCATCCCCCCTTTGAGCCTGCCGACCGCGTCACGGAATTTCGCCAGGAACGCATCGACAATCCCCTCGTGAACGAAGATCATCTTGAGCGCCGTGCACCGCTGGCCGTTGAAGGAAAGGGCGCCCAAGACGCACTCTTTCACCGCATTGTCCATGTCCGCGTCTTTAAGAACGATGGCCGCGTTCTTGGCTTCGAGGCCAAGTATGCAGCGCAGGCGGTGCGGTTTCGGATGCTGCTTTTTCAGGATGTCCGCAACCCGGCTGCTGCCGATGAACGCCAGTGCATCGATTCTCCCCGACTTCATGAGGGGCCCGACGATTTCCTGTCCGTCCCCGTAGACGGTGTTGATAACGCCCGCGGGAAAGGAATCCCGGAAAGCCTCGAGGAGCGGCCGATGGAGCAGAACTCCCAGCTTCGGAGGCTTGAAAATCACGGTATTGCCCATGATCAGCGCCGGGATCAGGGTTGTGAAGGTTTCATTGAGCGGGTAGTTGAAGGGGCCCATGCAGAGCACCACGCCGAGCGGCGCGCGGCGAATCTGCGCGATCACGCCCTGCTCGATGACGAAACGCGACGACGACCGGTCCAAATCCTTCATGGCGTCGATAGTGTCCCTGATGTACTCGACCGTCCGGTCGAATTCCTTCTCGGAGTCGGGAAGCGTCTTGCCGATTTCCCACATGAGGAGCTTGACGACTTCCTCACGCTGTTCCTGCATCCGGAAGGTGAACGCCTCCACGTGCCTTATCCGCTCTTCCACCGACATCGTGGGCCACGGCCCTCGTCCGTGATCGTAGGCCCTGCAGGCCGCGTCGAGAGCTTCCAGCGCCTGCGCTTCCGTCAACAACGGGAAGCTTCCGATTCGCATCCGGCGAAAAACACCGTCGATTGACCGGCATATCGGGGACGCCACGTCCTCCTGCGGGCCGGTCCATTCCCGGATGACCCCGTCGCTGAGGTACTCGCGCTGCTCGATGGGGGAAGGGATGCGAACCTTCTCCGGAATCATGCCGTCGCCGGGAAAAATCGAAGTGGGGGACTCATCGGACATAGTGGTTTCTCCATATCGTAAATGAACGGAAAGACCCGCTCCACGCGACTGCCGCGCGGGAGCGATCGCGGGTTGCCTCGCGCAGTGGGCCCATCGGCCGCAGTGCCCGAAAAAGACCGTTGGACCTTCCTGCCCCCCATATCCCACAAACTGTTCGCACAAGGAAGAATGGATATTGGTTTGAGGGATGTATGGCACCACGGTCCAAAACCTGTTCGCACGGGGAAGAATGGCCGCCGTTCAAGTCCCCGCGCACCGGCCGCCTCAGATTTTGCCTCCCGCTCACGGGAGCGGCCCCGGCCCGGACCCGCCTCCGCCGCCGGTGCCGCCAACCTGGAACCGGCCGGCCCGTTTTCGGACCACCAGCATGAGCAGGCGCGAGGTTAGGATAGTGGGACATCCCGACGGTGTCAATCGGGACTCAATCCAAACATCGGGACTCAATCCAAAGCCCTCCGATCCGGTGTCTTCTTTCCCCATGATCGTCAAATACTGAGGTACATCCAAGATTAGACAACAACTGCCCGGCGAAAGGTGTTGCGTCATCTTGAACGCACCTTGGCATCAGAAATGGAAATCTTGAAGCCCGGAAGAGAAAAAACCTATTCAGGCTTTACACTTGCGATGGCTGGACATTCGTGTTTTTGATTCGAAAATCCGTATACAGGTTCATAGCCTGACGAAATGGTCTTCAAATACGAACTACAATGCTGAAAAGCGGTTGTCCTTGCGCGATCGTCAACATTTTTGTCGACATCCGGCTTGCTTCAATTGAATCCACAATGCAATGACGAACGAGAATATTGATCCAATATCGTGTACAAATTCGCTTTGATGTATTATATATATTGTTATCAGAACGGTGTTCGAGTGCCTGTCTATTGATCACCCGGGTGGACGGGGTGAACGACCGCCTCCGAAAGCTCATTTTATACAGCGGATTCTCACAACCGACAAGTCGCCCGCGTTCCGACCGTCTCCCCGGGGTTGAACGGCGTTCGTGTTACCTTCCAGGGAGTCATGGGCCATGGCTCGCTCATCCATCTTCATCAGTTACAGTCACAAGGACAGGGAATGGCTCTCCCGGCTTTCGGCTCACCTCGGCGTGCTCGAGCAGGAAGGCGACGTGGGAGCCTGGAGCGACGAGAACCTGAGGCCGGGGGACGACTGGCCGCGCGAAATCCGCGAGGCCATGGACAGCGCGAAGATCGCCGTGCTCCTCGTGTCCGCGAACTTCACGAGCTCGAAATTCATCATGCAAAAGGAAGTGCCTGTCCTGATGGACCGATGGCGTAGCGGCAGCCTAAAGATCCTCCCGCTGATCGTGACCCCGTGCCCTTACGGGCAGAGCATCCTGCGCGAGGTCGAACCCCGGCCCAAGCACCGGGATTCCGTGGCGGACGGAAGCCTGGCGGACCAGGAAAGGGACCTCCGCGACCTCACCGTCGAGGTCGCCAATCTTCTTGTGCCGGAGGCGCCGCAGCCCCCCGGCGGCCGGAAACCCGTCACGGCTCCGCCCGGGCAGAGGGTCGTCACGCGGCCGGCGGCCAGGCATGACGCCTACGCGCTGCTCGACGTCAGGCTGAGCCACCGGGAGTGGGACCGGTACTGCGTGGAGCTCGGCTTCACCCACTCCGGCGATTCCGCCCCTCCCCTCCCCCTGACCCACTTCGTTTCCTTCGACCTGCCGAAACTCATCGGAACCCGGGACAATGTGGAGTACGCGCGCCGGCTCCGCAATCTCCTGTTCGCCGAACCGTCGCACAGGGAGCTTCTTCGAGCGGCGCAGGATTCCGCCTCGGCGCTCGACGTGCCGCTACAGCTGCGGATGTCGATCTCCGCCTGTGCCCGCGAGCTGCACTGGCTGCGGTGGGAGCTCCTGATCCAGGGGGGACCGGGGGAAAACGATCTCTCCTTCGAATCCACATGCCTCGCGCGCTACGCGGCCGCGGATGCCCGCAGCTGGCGCGACATTCAGCACAGGCCGAAACGGCCCCTGCGCGCCTTGCTCGTCGCGGGATTGACGGACTGGTTCAAGCCTTCGGTCCGGTCCACCGATGCCGGGGACCCGGGAATCGAAAAGTGCGCGCGGGCCGAAAGCATCCTGGAAGCGTCCGGGCTGGCGACCGCACGCACACTGGGATACCTGAACGGCGACGCCTTCCGGAGCGAGCTCAGGGCGACCGCGCCCGACATCCTTTACCTGTGCGTCGACCTTCCCCAAACCGATGAATCCATCGAGCTGGGAACCGTGGGCGTGGAGTGGTGGGCGTCACGGCTCGTGAATCTGCCGATTGCGGAGGCGTTCCGGGACATCGAAACGCCGCCGCGGATGGTGATCCTGTGCCCCGTTGTCCGCGGCGGGCGTCCCGAGGCGGCGGAATCGCATTCCACGTGGTTTTCGATCCTGCGTGAAGCTTATGAGCTGGCCCAATCCGGGGTCCTCGGCGTTCTCACGCTCCAGGCGGTCCTCGATGATTCGACGTGGGACGCGTTCTTCAAGGCGTTCCTCGACAACCTCGCTCCGAACGGGCGAATGGACCACGCTCTCCACGCGGCTCGCGCGGCGCTCAAGACTTCCGGTCGACCGTGGGTTCCGGTGTTGATCTCCTGCCTGCGCACTCCGCGCATATGGTACGAACCCCGGTTCACCGAGGGTACTCCGGTGGACAAGACCTGGGACACCCTCCTGCTCAAGATCAGGAACGGCGAATGCACACCCATGATCGGCCCGGGGCTCAACAGCACCATCGCCAGGCTCCGCACGGAGATCGCGCTGGCCTGGGCCGAGAGCTACCAGTACCCGATGGCTTTCCACGAGCGGATCAGCCTGCCGCAGGTGGCTCAGTACGTGGCCAGCATGTACAAGGAGGATTTCGTCTACTCGCATTACGAGCAGAAAATCCGGGAGATCATGCTTCGCCGCTACGGCGCGCGCATCGACTCCGAGCATCGCAAGCTCCCCCTCGACCGTTTTCTCACCGAGGTCGGAAAGACGATACTGGGGCGCAGGGATGACGAGCCGCACAAGATCCTGGCCGACCTCCCCTTTCGCCTCTACGTCACGGCAAGCCTCAATTCCTTCCTGAGCGACGCGCTGCGCCGTTCGGGAAAGGCGCCGCAGGAAGTCGTGCTCGGTCTTGGAGAGCCCGCCGGAGTTCGGCTCCGGTCCGAACCGTCCCCGGAACAGCCTCTCGTCTACCACCTGTTCGGTCATTTCGGCAGGCTTCGCGAAACCGTGCTCACGGAAGACAACTACTTCGATTTCCTCATCCACTTCTGGAAGGACAAGGAGTCCATCCCGCGGATGGTGCGCGCGGCGCTGATCAACACGAGCCTCATTTTTCTCGGTTTCAGGATGCACCACTGGGATTTCCGGGTGCTCTTTCGCAGCCTCCTGTCGCAGGAGGGAGCCAAGCGCCGCTCGAGGCACATGCACGTGGCCGTGCAGATCGACCCGGACGACGACCAGGTGGTCGATCCGGAGCGCGCGCGGGATTACCTGGAAAACTACTTCTCGGATTTTGCGGAAGCCGACATCAACGTCTACTGGGGTTCCGCGGAGGACTTCCTGCAGGAGCTCAAAAGACGCTGGGATGGATTCGGGGGGTGATTCTCATGGAAAAGCACAGCCCTTACGTGGGACCTCGCGCGTACCGTTACGGAGAACGGCTGTACGGGCGCGACCGGGAGTCGCGCGACCTCTTGAATTTGGTCCTGGCGGAGCGCATCGTGCTGCTCCATTCGCCGTCGGGAGCCGGGAAGTCTTCCCTCCTGGCGGCGAGCCTGATGCCTTTTCTCGAAAAGGAAGGCTTCCAGGTGCTCGGTCCGGCGAGGGTTTCGGGGGCGCCGGCTCAACGCTCCGGCGGCGGTCTCGTAAACCCTTACGCGGCAAGCCTCATCCACTACTGGGAAGACGCTCGCCCCAAGGAGGTCCGTCCCATCGACGATTTGGGCGGCATCGACCTCGCCGGTTACCTGACGCAGCGTTCCTGGATACGCAACGATCCCGGCCCGAAGGTTCTCATCCTCGACCAGTTCGAAGAGATCATCACGCGAAACCCGCTGGACCGGGATGCCAGGAACGAATTTTTCCGGCAGCTGGGAATATCGCTGCGGGACCGCAACAGGTGGGCCGTCATCGCCATGCGCGAGGAACACATCGCCGCTCTCGACCCCTGTCTCGATTATGTGCCGACCCGCCTCGCCACCCGCTACCGGCTGGATTTGCTGACCCACGAAACGGCGCGGGAAGCCGTCGCCGGCCCCGCGGAGTCCGTCGGAGTAGCCTACCATGCCCGGGCTTTGGACAGGCTGATCCACGAGCTCACGGTGGTGCGCGAACCCGGTGTCGAGCCGTACCAGACCCCCTACGTGGAACCACTGCACCTCCAACTGGCGTGCGACCGCCTGTGGCAGCGGTTGCCCGACGGCACGACCGAGGTGGGCCCGAAGCTCGTGGACACGGCGGGCACGGTTGCCGAAGCCCTGGAAGGGTTCTACCGGAGCGCGGTTCAAACCGTCCTCCGGCAGGACGCCGTGAAAGAAACGGGTTGTGACGAAAAGCGGATCCGGGACTGGTTCGAGCGCGAACTGATCTCGCCCGCCGGGTTGCGCGACCAGCTGCAGCGAGGAGGCACCTTCACGGGAAGCCTGCCCAACCCGGTCGCCGAGGCGCTGGAGGAACGGTATCTCTTGCGTTCGGAAAGCCGGCGGGGAACCATCTGGTACGAGATAGCCCACGACAGGCTGCTGGAGGCCGTCAGGTCCGACAACCGCGCCTGGTACGGCACCCAGGACGTATCCATGCGCCTCCTGAGAGACGGCGCCGAGCGATACGGGGCCCAGCGGGGGGGCCGGGCATCGGATCTCGCCGAGAGCCGGTTCCTCGCCGGAGAACCGCTCGAACGGGTTGAAACCTGGGCCGTCGCGAACGTGGAATCGCTGTCGGACGCGGAGGAGAATTATCTCGACGCCTGCCGCGAAAACAGGAGAAGGGAACAGGACAAGGCCATCCTGTCGAAAGTGATCCGCTGGGCCGTCAGGACCATCCTCGTGCTTCTGGCATTGGCGGCCGCGGGGCTGTGGCGTTTCGGACACAATGCGCTGGTGGCCCGGACCGACGCGCGCGTCCACAGGCTCATCTCCGATGCCGCCCAGGCGCGCTGGCGGGACTGGGATCACGAGCTTTCCGTCCTTCTGACCCTCCAGGCCGAAAGGTTCTCCGAGCGGATCGGGGTTTCCCCGGAAGTGAAATCGCGCATCATGAACCACCTCCGAAACACCCTGCTGCTGCGCCCCTTCACGCTGAGCCCGCAGCTCCCCCGCGCCCTCAAGAACCACGTTGACCCTCGCAAGACGGCCTTCCTTGCGAACTTCCCCGATGAGTGGCTCATCGCCACGGCATCGGGCGAGAATAAAATCGAGATCCTCCCGCTCAGGCGGGACCGGGAAAACTGCCCCCGACCGGTGCTCGAAACCCGCGACGGCATCCGGTCCCTGGCGCCCGGCCCGGCGGGGCGCTACCTGGCGGTCGCCACCGAATCCGGCGTCGAGCTGTTTCTTGCGGAAAGGCTCCGTTGCGCGGGGAAGTCGAACCTGCCCATCAAGGGTGACGTGCATTTTCCGTTGCCGGCCGCCCCGAGCGGGCCGTTTTGCATGACCGCGGACGACTCCCTCCTCTTCGCTGCAACCGAAGGCGGTCGCATCGAATGCCGGAGCGTGAGTGACGCCGCAACATGCCCCGCCGGCTTTCCCGTCGAATACGGCGGCGACGGCTTCACCGTCACGGCCATGGCGTGCGACCCCAAGGGCCGGTGGGTCGCATTGGGAGAGCAGGCGCCGAGAGGCGCAAAAGGCAGGGTGAGCGTGCTGCCGCTGGAGACAGGAAAGCCTGAGAGCCCGCGGATCTTCGAGAACCGCTTCGATGACTGGCCCGAGGAGGCGAAAGATTTTCTCGAAAGACTCCGGGGCTGGCTCGACTACGGGGTCGCAGCGCTCCTGCCGATGCCGGACGGCAGCCGGCTGATCGCCGTTTTCCGGCATGGGCCGATCGGCATCGTGCCGATTCCGGATGCCCTCGATGAAAAGCCTCAAATGATCTATGCCTGGCCCACCCTGGCCAGCATAGCCGTTTTGAAGTCCGGCTTCCAGGTCGGCAGGACCAGCATGTTCCACCATCGAATTCCCAAGTTCCTCGAGGCCGCTCTCATCGCAAACGAGGGCCTGCTCGCCGTCGGCAGTGAGAAGTTCCTTGGCGAATGGGACCTCCGGTCGTTTTATGCCGATCCTTTCGAAAAAGAGCAGGTGAACCTGGAGGGGCCGAACCCGCCACCGCGCGTCTACGCAGGATACCGCGAGATCAAGCCGTCCCAGGCTTCCATCGTGGCATTGAGCGCCCTGGAGGGAGGGAGCGTCCTCGCCGAGCTCGATGCCGAGCTCAATGCCCGTTTGTGGCTGCGCAACGGCCTCGTGAAAGACCTGCATTCCACGGTTCCCGTAAGGCTCGACAACGGGCGCCACGAAGACAACGTGATCTGGACGCTGGGATTCATGCCCGGCGGGCGCATGCTTGTCGCCGGGGGTTCCAGCTATCTCACCTTCCCTGAAGTGAATCCGCAGACTCTCGAAAAACCCAAGGGTTCCAACGCGCTGTGTTACACGGGGAGCTATCGCAGGATGTCCTTGAGCCCGGACGGGCGGCGCCTGGCGGTGGTCGCCAAGGACTACGGGCACACGATCGAAGGGTGTCGCACCTCATCGACCGGAGGCGTCCATTCCGTCCTGGTGATGGATCTCGACCGCGAAACCGGACCCGGCAGCCTGGATCGGCCCTGGATCATGGATGTTCCCGACACCGAGGGTTTGTGGAGTGTCGCCTGGGCGAGAGGGAAATGGACGGGAGGCCGGGACCTCATTGCGAGCGGGGATTACACGGGAAAGGTCCGGTTGTGGCTGCTCGACGGAGCCGGGGGCCCGCCCGAAGACCGAACCCCCCGGTTTCTGCCCGGATCGCGCGGCAGCCGCGTCTGGGCGCTCGCCCTGCACCCGACCGCTCCATACCTGGCGCTCGGCACCGACGACGGCGCGCTGGAGATCTGGCGGCTCACAATCGATGGTTCCGGGCGGATCGACGGCGAATTATTGAAAAACCCCGCGTGGATTCCGCAGGGATCGGTGTGGGCCCTCGCCTGGAGCCCGGACGGGAGCATGCTCGCCTTCGGCAACGGCGGCGGCTACGTGGGAGCCGTCTTGACCGCGGACCTGGCGGAAGGCTCCTGGCGGGTTTCCCAGCGCAGCTTCGCTCACATCATGGGGGTGACGTCCATCGCTTTTTGCGGCGGCTCCGAAGCGGAGACGCGTAAACCGCATAGCCACGGCGCCTGCCGCGGAAACATGTTCGCGAGCGCGGGAAATGACGGCAAGATCGTCCTCTGGGTCTTTTCGAAGGGGGCGAAGCCACCGGACTTGCTCCGACGGGACCAGGCCCTGGAACGAGCCGGGGGGGAGGAGGCGAAACCGCGGATTTCCCTCCGACAGGACCAAACTCTGGAAGGAGCCAGGGGCGAAATCCTCTCCGTTGCGTTCAGTCCCGACGGAGATCTCGTTGCGGCGGGCGATACGAGGGGGCAAGTCCATGTCTGGCCCGTCGAAAACGAATCCATTCCGCGGAAAGCCTGCCGCGCCGTGAGTCGCAACCTCACCCTGCGGGAATGGGTGGATCACGTCGGGGAGAAGGAGGATTACGATTGCACGTGCCCCGACATTCCCCCGGAGCCGGGAGCAACCGGCCGGTCGTGCAGGCAGGCTTCCGCCGGCGGCTTTTAAAGGATTCGGGAATCGGCGCGCAACGGACGTGAGGGTCGCTTCCACCCGCGGCGATCATGCCGAAATGCGTTCAAGATGACACAACACCCGCCCGTCGGGAGGGGGTGACGCGGGCGGGGATAAACCTCGCTCTTACGGACCGATATGCCCGTCAGTGACGCGGGCGGGACAAGCCCCGGAGACCGTGCGGATCCGTAGGGTGGGCACGGTTCCTCCGTGCCCACGAGCAGGCCGGCCCTCGCCCCTGCCGTCGCTGCCGCGAAAAAGGAGCGGCTCACGCAAGGGAACGAAACGTCACGAAAAGGTTGGACGCCGCAGGCCATGACCGCCGCCGCGCCCGACCGGGAGGCCGCCAATGAACCAAACGGAGCCAGCCTCCGACAGAGAACGGATTGTCGAGACGGCCTGGCGGGACCAGGCGGTCTGGTCCCGCGCGGCCGATCGTCTCAAGGCCGAGCTCACCGCGTGGCGCGGCCGCGCGGCGATTGCGGGCGTGGCGGGCGCCTTCCTCCAGACGCTCGCCGCCTCGCCGCTGCTCAAGGCGGTCGAGAGGTGGTGGTGGCTTCGCCCCTCCATCGCGCTCGCGGGCGCGATCATCCTCGCGGTCGTGCCCTACGTGCTGCGGACGAAAGTGACGAAGGAGCGGGTGAAGGACTGGGTTCGCGCCCGCTCGACGTCCGAGGCGCTGAAGGAAGTGATCTACAGGTACCTGGTGGGAGTCCGCCCCTTCGGGCCGGCGTCTTCTCCCGGCGAGCTCGTTGCGCGATGCGGCAAAATAAAGAAGAAAGTGGAGGATCTGAACCTGCACGCCGCATCCGTCGAGCCTCCGCAAAAGACTCGGCCGCGCGCGCTCACCGTCGACGAATACGTGGAAGCCCGCGTGAACGACCAGGTCGAGCGCTACTACCTCCCGAAGGGCCATGGAAAGGCCCTCGCGGCCAAGCGCCTCCACGCCCTGGAGTTCTGGCTCGGGGTGCTCGCCCTCGTTATGGGCTCGCTGGCGAGCGCCGCGGCGGCGACCGGGTGCGCGCAGCTTTCCATGGTCGGCCCCTGGGTGGCCGTGGCGACCACGGCCGGAGCCACGGTCACCGCGCACCTGGCGGCCTCCCGCTGCGATCACGAAGCCATCGTCTACTTCGGCACGGCCGACCGCCTGACCGCCCTGCGCGACCGGTGGGCGAGCGACCCGAACCGGTCGGACCCGGCCCGCATCGCCAGGTTCGTGGACGACTGCGAACACGCCATCTCCACGGAAAACGAAGCCTGGCTCGCCAAGTGGATCCGGGACCAATCCTGAGGGCAAGACCCGAGAGCGAGACTCACAGCCGTCGCTGGCACGGTATTGCTTTTCGCTCTCTGTCAAAGAGACGCGTAGAGCCTTCGGGCGATTGAGACTTCGCCGGCAGGGAGTTCCACATCGAGGATCATTTTTTCCTCTTGACACCAACCTGGAAGCGCCTGAGAATTTTCGCAGAATTCGTTGTGTGCATTCGTTGCAGGGCAAACCGCCCGAAAGGCCGAGGCGCGAGGCCGCCGCCATGTTTCCAGGCGTGAGGCGGCGGCGAGGTTTCGGGCGAACCGGACGTTCCCGCGTGGGCGCTTTGCGCCCGACATGACATGAAAACCGAGACCCGGGGATATCCCCGGGGTGATTCCGCATCCGTCGGGCAGGACAGCGCCCGATCCGAAGTCCGGGGTTGGCGTTCGTTTCCGCCGCATGACGCCAGGCATTCCGTTCCGTAACATTTGGTTTCCGGAGCTTGTCCGGCGAATCCGGCGACAAGGATGCGCGGCCGGTTGGCGATGAAGCCGTGCCCGCCCTTGTATGTTGGCTACGACGGCAGGAAGGGTATTGGGACCGTGGGCTGCGCTGTCGCGCATCCCACCCTACGGCAATGGCTGGAATCAGCCCCGGCCCCGGTTTGCGTGATGTGACCCACAGAATGAAGAGGCGTTTGCCATGAGCAACTCTCTGGAATCATCCATCCACCGCAACTCCCCAGAATCACGGATTCGCTGTGGCTCCCTGAAATCGCCGGTTTGTTTCAGCCACGGACGGCCGGATGGGGCACCGAAGCCGCCATGGGACCGTCACAACTCCCCGAATCCGCCAGTTTGCCTCAACCGCCCGGAATCGCCGGCTTGCCTCAACCGCCTGGAATCGCGGGCTTGCTTCAGCCGTCCGAAATGGCCCACTTGCTTCCGCCGCCTGAAGCCGCTGATCGGATGCAATCTCCTGGTACCCCTGCTGTGCTGCGCGGGGCTGCTGCTGTGTCTCGCCGCCCCGGTTTACGGGACCCCGTCGGACGATCCCGAGGTCCTCGCGCACCGGGGAAAGCCCATCGCCGGCGAGGGAACGGAAATGCCCGTGCTCACCCTCGCCAGGCCCGAAGGCGGCTGGACCACCTCCATGCAGGTCGAAGTCGCCGGAAGTTGCTCCGACACGACGGCCGACCCCATCGCAGCCAACATCAACGGCGTGCGCTACTACATCCGCACCAAGGACGGCCGATTCTCACGGAAATTCCCCGCCGCCAGGGGCAGGAACACGGTCATCGTGGAATGCGCCAACAAGGCGGGCGTCGCCCGCGCCACCGCGTCCGTCGAAGCCATGATCAACCCGATCCCCCTCAAGGTCGTGCTCACCAGCGACACCGATTCCGTCTACACCGACCTTCACGTTTACGAACCCGACAAGACCCACGTCTACTGGGCCAAGACCGACTCCCCCTCCGGCGGGCTGTTCTTCCTGAACCAGCAGGACGGATCGTTCGACCTCGCCGGTTTCGGCCCTTACATCTACGCGCACCCGGCCCCACCCGCGGGCGTGTTCCGCATCGACGTGAACTACTGGCCGGGCGGCGCCGTGCAGCACACCCTCGCCAACCTCGACATCATCACCGACGAAGGGCTGCCCTCGGAGAGTCGCAAACGCGTGCGGACCCCGCTCGCCCGCCCCGGCGAAACCCGGACCCTCGCCTACGTGGTCGTCCGCGGGAACAACCAGGCCCCCCGGATCTACGTGCCTTCCCAGGATCCCGAATCCGACATGCCCCCGGAAGTGGTCGAATACAAGCGCAGGGGCGAGCCCCGCGAGGAGGATGAGTACGCCTATCTCGTCCCTTCCGACGAACGCGCCGTCCGCGAGTCGGTGACCCGCCTGGCGCTGTTCCAGGCAAGAAAACTCAGCCGGCGCTGGGAGGAGCGGCAGCGGGACTGCTCGGGGCTCGTGCGCTTCGCCTACCGGGAAGCCATCGAGGTCCGTTCTCCCAAGCAGCAGCAAAAGCTCGGGATCCCCGCCACCCTCCACCTGCCGCCGGTATCCCCATTGTCGAGAAGGCTTTTCCCCCGCTATCCCTTCATCTGGCAGACCGGGTACGAAAGCGACGGGAAACCGCGCTTCGGACCGTTCGCGGACGCCGAGACCCTCGTCGGTTTCAATTTCCGCAAGAAGGCCCGCAGCCTCGATGCCGCCTCGAGCGGCGACCTGCTCGTCTTCCGAAAGAGTTTCGAGGACGACCAGCCGTATCACCTGATGATTTTCGTCGAAGACCGCCCCGAGAACCTGGCGGTCTACCACAACGGAGAACGGGGAGAAGAAGCCCAGGTCCGGGTGGTCCGGATGAGCGACCTCATGCGGTCCCCCGACCCGGTCTGGATCCCCGGCGCCGATAACCCTCACTTTCTGGGAGTCTACGAGTGGAACCGCATCAAACCGGGAAATCGAAAAACGTCCTGATCCTGGTCCTCGCGCTGGCCGCCGGCGTGGGGCTGCTGGTCTTCTGGGCCTACAGGGCGCTCCACGCCACCGGCATCGCCGAGCTCGTGCGCGCCGATCTTCCCATGCTCGAGCTGCGGCTGGAATTCATCGACCTCGACGGGGATCCCGTGATGCCCCAGGATTCGAGGCTCCTGGGAAAAGCCGCCGCCAGGGACGAGAAACCGCCCCCGGCGCCCCTCCCGGAAGGCTGCCCCGAGCTGGTCGGGGGCGACACCACAGCGAGCCCGGCCCTGTCCGCCAAGGAAAAGGAAGCCGCATCGGGCTGCCCGCGGGTGGCCAGGTGGGTGGTCAAGCGGCATCCCATCGGGTTCACCCTCCATTTCCGGGACGCCTCCAAGGTCCTGGCCCTGTTCGAAAACAACGCGCGGGTCAAAGAGCTCTTTGCTTCCAGGTTCTTCCAGGGACTCTTCTACGATCCGCTGCACGGCACCGGCGTGCGGGCCGAAGACCTCCACCTGGAAGGGCTTTCCGGGGCCTTCTGGGCGCGGCTCATCCGGGAAGCGCTCGGGGCCCGCGCCGAGCTCCACTACGACATGGCGCACGGCAGGAAGGGGTTCGTCTTCTCTTTCGTGCGCGGTGAATGCCCGTTCGCCTCGAAGGCCCTGCCCGTCATCGTGCCGGCCCTGGCCCGGAGCGGCTTCAAAATCCCGGCGATGCGCGATCCCGTCCTGGAGATGCGCATGGGCCCGCAGCGCGTTTTTCTCACCCAGTACGAAGACCGGGTCTACCTCGCCAACGGTCTCGAAGCCCTGATCAACACCCTCGAGAACATCGGCCCGGCAGGCAGGGACCTCCCCGAGTCGCCGCTGGTGCTGACGGTACGAGCGGAAGCCTTCTTCGACAAGGTTTTGCCCGTGCTCTTCGGGCGCCGGACCTGGGCCGCGGACTTCGGTTTCGGAACCTCCCCCGACACCCCGGGCATGCTCCGGTTTCCCTCGGGAAAGTATGCCGAGCACCTGAAGCCCGGGCTGTTCAAGGGCGTGCTCGCGGGCATCCCCCACGACACCTTCGCGGCCGTCGCCGTGAGCTTCCACCTGCCGCCCGGAATGAGCGCCGGGGAATGGCGCCGGCTCGCCACCCGGGGCCCCGCCGATTCGAAAACGGGCGGCCCGGATGAAAGCGGCGTCGCGCTGCTCTGGGACATCGCGTCCGAAGGCGAGCGCATTTCGCGCATGGGCATGGTCATCGCCAACCAGAAGACCCCCGCCGACGTCGAGGCGTTCAAGCAGTACTTCACCGATCCCGACCTGACGGAAACGTGCGGCGGCGGAACGGTCTTCCTGGCCGCCACGTCGCGGGATCTCCTGGTGCGCATGAAGGAATCCTGCGAAGGCCAGTCGCTCAGCGTGCTCAACTGGGAGCGCGGCTCCAGGGCGAAGGAATACGAATCCGCCCAGTGCTTCCTTTTCGCGAACCCGGGCACGGCCATGCGGGAGCTCTTCCTCGCCGGCGGCGCCAAGAGCGGGGAACTCGGGGAATTCGAACCCCAGTGGAAGCAGGATTACGAACAGGCCAAGGAAGCGATGCGCCGGGACGGGGAAAAGGTTTTCGGCAGCCTCCCCATCGTCGCCTACGCGGGGAACGCCACGCCGAAGGCAGCGACCGTCGAGTTGCGGGAACTGATCGTCAAACAGGGGGCACCACGATGAAGATCGAACGATTTGTTTTCCTCTTCGCCGTCCTCGGATTGCTGCTCCCCGTCGTTGCCTCGCCGCCGGCCAATGCGGGCAGCCCGTTTTACCTCACCGTCGACCGCAGCTTCTCCCACAACGAAAAACCGCAGCTCAGGATCGACTACACCGATCCGTCGAAACCCATGCTGCTGCGCGTGCTTCGTCCAAAGGATCTCGACCGGTTCCTGGACGGCCAGTTCAACGTCAGCCGGAGCTACGAACGCCCGGTGTCGCAATTGAACCCGGGGCACTACTTCGTGAAGGGGCTCAACCAGGCGGAATCGCCCCTCAAGACGTGGAGAGGCATGTTGAGCGCCGAATTCCGAAAGAACTTCAAGGACACGGCGTTCAACAAGGCCCTGCTCGACACCACGCCGGGGGACCTCGCCGCGCCGCCGCACCAGGTCGTCCACGGCCCGCCCCAGGGTCTCGGCGTGGTCCGTGAGTACTACGTGGACCTGGAACACGCCGGAACGGACGCCAAGGACATCGGGTGGTGGTTTGCGGACAGCGGCTGGCAGGAACGCAGCTACAAGGTTCGAACCATCTCGCTGGACCCGCTGCCCGACGGGGTCTACCTCATCCAGGCGGTGTCGGGAAGCGCCGAAGGCCAGTGCCTCATGCAGGTGAGCAGCCTGGCCGCGCAGGTGAAGCAGTCCACGGAGCAGCTGGTGGTGCGGGTGATCGATCGCGAGCAGCAGCCGGTCCGTGGCGCGGCGGTGAGCTATCGGGACGGCCGGGGCAAGTGGATCGACGTCGGCCGCAAGACCGACGGGGCCGGGGAAGTCTTTTTTTCCAACCCTGCGGGAAACCTCGACGGGAAACTCCTCGTCAGGGCGCAAACCGGGGACGGGCGCCAGGCCCTGACCGATACCGATTTTCTGCCGGCCGTCTCCAACGACGATTCGGTCTTCATCGTCACCGACCGCCCGATTTTCAAGCCCGGGGAGACCTTTTTCTACAAGGGCATGGTACGGGCGCTCGCGAACGGGGAGCTCAAGGCCCCCGATTTCGCCGGGAAACAGGCCCGAATCACCCTGGTCCGCTCCGACGGCAAGGACACGGGGTTGCAGGCCGCCGTTCCGGTGACCGACTTCGCCTCGTTCAGCGGCAGCTTCGGCCTCGATGAAGCCCAGGCCCCGGGGCTCTACCGCCTCATCGCCGAGTTGGAAGGCAAACCCTACGGAGGTGAATTCCGGGTCCGCGACTACGTGAAACCCGTCTTCTACATGGAACTGATCGAGCGCAGCCCCACCGTCGTGCCCGGCGAGCCCTTCGCCGTGAAATTCCGAACCCGGCGCTACAGCGGAGGCGTACCCAGGGACGTGAAATACGAGGTGTATCTCTACCGGAAGAAATTCGAAGCCCCGCAGTGGGTGGCCGAAGCCGGCGGGGGTCTCGGAACCGGCACGGATTATTTCGGCCAGGTCCGGTCCGCCTCGGCCCTCACGGGACCCAGGCGCATTTACAGCTCCGTGGAGAAACGGCTTGCCGACGCGGCCCGCGAATACGGCATGAACACCTGGGATTCCGCGCCCCTGATCGATGAATCCGGCGAGACTTCCTTCTCGTTCACGGTGCCGAAAACCGATTCCGCGGCCCAGGGCGAATGGATCTACACGGTCATGGTGCGCGCGCTGGATCGCGCCGGCTCCCAGGCGATTCTCACGGAAAACATCTACATGACCGTCTCGGAAGCCCAGCCGTCGATCCGGTTTTCAAAAACCGTCGCGCAGGTGGGAGAAAAAGGGCTCACGGTTTCCGTGCGATCCACCTACCCGGACGGCAAGCCCGCGCCCAACGCGGGCGGCGTCCTCGATATCGGGATCGAGCGCGGAGGGGAACCGGCGGCCGGTTTCGTCAAGCTGCCCTTCACCACCGACGCGCGGGGAAACCGCGACATCGAGCTGCCCGAGATCACCGGCCGCGGCAGGCTGCGCGCCGTCGCCACCATGGAGACGCTCGACGGCAAGCCCATGAAGCACCCGGCCGCCTCGCAGCCGGTGGCGATGGTCGTCGGCGGAGCGCAGGGAGAAGCCGTTCTTGACAACCGGGAGCTCGAGCTCTACACCGCCGGGACCATCCTCAGCCCGGGCGAGAAAGCGAAGGTCTTCGCGCTCCTTCCCGGCGACTGGGGCAGGAACGGGAAAGGCACCGTCTGGGAGACCATTTCCGGGCGCAAAATCTACGGGGTCAATTCGAGGGAGTGCCGGGGCCGAAGCTGGTGGTTCGAAGTGGAAGCCCGGCCCGAATACGGCACCGGATTTTACCACACGGTCACCGTGCCGGTGAGCGGCGGCAAATACCGGGAGCAGACCCTGGGATTTCGCATCATCCCCTGGGCCAAGCGTCTCACGGTGAATATCCGTCCCGAACGCGAGGAGTGGGAGCCTCTGAAGCCCTTCCGCATCGATCTCGAAGTGAAGGACGCCGAAGGCAGACCTTCTCCCGACACGGAATTGACCGTGACCATCGTGGACCGCGCGGTGTACGCGGTGCAGTCCGAGCTCCGTCCCGGCGTGTTCGACTTCTTCTATCCCCTGCCGAGGCTGAACCTGGCCACGTTCTATTCGGACGAGCTGCAGGGGTATGGATACGCGGATCTGCTCAAGAAACCCAACTTCAGCCTGGGCGCGCTCAAAAGCCGGAGCAAGCTGCCCAAGAAGGCCATGCGGGACACCGCCGGATGGTTCCCGCACGTGGTGACCGACGGCATGGGACGCGCCTCGATCACGGTTGATCTGCCCGCAAACGTCACCGAATGGCTGGTCACGGCCATCGCGGCGGACAAGACGGGGAGAGTCGGCGAAGCGACGGGAAGATTCCGAACGGTCACGGACATCCTCCGGGAGGTGATCGCTCCCCAGTTCCTGCGCCTGGGCGAAGAGGCGCTCGTGCACCTCAAAACCGTCAACCAGGCGGATCGGACCGTATCGCTCAAGACCAGGATCGAGCTCGACGGCGGCGTTTCCCTGAAACAGGGCAAGCGGGAGGAGGAATTCACGATTGAAAAACAGGGGGAACGGTTGTCGCCCCTGGTTCTCGAAGCCGCGGGAGGGCAAGGAACGGCAACGCTCCGGGTTGCTACCGAGGCCAGGGAGGACATTCACGTGGGAGGCGCGGAAGAATTCGACATCCCGCTCCGGCCCGCGTCGACGCGGCTGGTTTTTCCCGGCGTCGCGGACAAGGACCGGCTGATCGCCAGGCTGCCGAAAGCGGGGAAAGTCGGCGAAGTGAAGGTGCAGGTGGTCTCGGGCCTGCTGGGAGCGGCCTTGAACGCGTCCGCGGTCCTGGTCGCCTACCCGTACGGATGCACCGAACAGCTCGTCCACTCCACCGTTCCCAACCTGGTGCTCATGGACCTCGCGCGGCGCGCGGGACTGTCCAAGGAAGACCTGGGGCCGCTTGCCGACGTCCTCTCGCGAGCTGAATCCAACGCCGTGTTCGGCATAAGGAAATTGATCCGCAACCAGAAGACCGACGGCGGTTTCGGTCTCTGGCCCGCGGATCCCGAGCCGTCCATCGGGGTGACCGTGACGGCGCTCTACGCGCTCAAATTCGCCGGCGATCTGAAGGTCGAAGGGGCGCAGGGCGCGTACTTCAAGGCGCTGGACTGGCTCCGGAACGCCAGGCGGTCGCCCGAATACCGCCGGCAGGGCGGCACGGTGGTCGGCTACGAGCTGGCGAGGCTTGCCGAGCTGCGTTTCTACGATTCCCAGTTCGAGGAGCAGATCGCCTACGTGGAAAACCTCCTCGGAGACAAGACCGTGCCCGTGCCCGACCTGGTCAACGGGCTGGCCCTTTTCGCCGGATACAGGAAGAATTCCTGGTACCGTTTCAACGAGCGCTTCAAAGACAGCGGAGCCATGGAGGAACTGATCGAAAAGCTGAAGAAGGCGCTGGAAGCCTTCGACCCCGACGGGTATCTCAAAGCGGCGGGCGAGGACCGGGAGGCGATCGATTCCCTGGGCTTCGGGTTCGGGGTCCCGAGCGTCGTCTCGGCCGCCATGGGCGTCCTGGAGGAGCTCGACGCGCTCCCGCAGGAGCTCGAGGCCAGGCTTACGCGGATACTCCTCGCACGGATGAAAAACGGCTACTGGACGTCCACTTTCGACACGGCGCAGGTGATTTTCAACACGCGCAAGATCCTCGAAAAGCAGGCGCGAGCCGTCGCCGAAGAAGCGAAAACGGGGCGGCCCGCCCTCGTCGTGCGCAAAGCCGACGGACAGGTGCTGGGAGAGCTCGCCCGCATCCCGGCGGGTTTCGTGGGCACATTCGCCGACCCAGGGACCCCGGAACAGGTTTCGGAGCTTCGTTTGGAGGGCCTGGGACCGACGGACTCCGCGTATTCCGCCACGGCCGTGGATGTTCCGTATGAGGCGACGGCGCCGGGGAGCACGGGCCTGAGCGTGGAACGCACGTTCCGGCGGGTCACGCCGGGCGGCAGCGAACCGCTCGACCTGTCCAGGCCGCTCCGCAAGGGAGACACGGTGGTGAGCGAAATCCGGGTCCGACGCAACCCCGTTGAGGAAGTCACCACCATTCCAAGCCGGTTCCTGGTGATCGAGGACTCCATTCCTTCGCTCGCCCGGCCCGTGGACGACGACCGGGCCGCCCTCGCGGACGCCGGCATCCGGCTCGAAAACGAAACGTACTGGGGCCTGGTGATGGACACGCAACGCCATCCCGACCGGACGGTCAGAATCGCCAAGGTCCTGCCGCGCGGCGAGATCACGATCTACCAGGTCTGGCAGGCGGCGTTCGGCGGCACGGCGGCCGTGCCGCCCGCGGTCGCCTTCGACATGTACGACGAAAGCGTCCGGGGGAACACGGGAGCGGGACGTATCCGCGTGGAGTAGCATTGGGCATGTTCGGATCCGCAGGCGGTTTTCGGCGTCGCGTCGTGGTCCTCGAGGTCGGCGCGGCGCTCCTCTTTTTCGGCTCGCTCGTCCATCACGCGGAGCTTGCCCGGCAGGGGACGACCGCGCTCCGGCAGCTCGAAGCGCGCGGCTACACCGTCCCCACCGGCGCGGCTCCTGCGCGCGTGTACCCGGCGGCGACCGCCGGCTCGTTCGATTCCGCCCATGCCGGGGGCTGGCGTCCGGGGGTCATCAGCCTGAGGGAAGACCCGGCGGGAAGCGCCGGCCCCGAAGTCTACCTGCGCCACGAACTGATGCACGAAGCCTGCTTCCGTACCTGTTCCGGCAGACTGCCGCTCTGGGCCGAAGAGGCCGCCGCCATCGCCTTCAGCGGAGAGGCCTCCGCGCCGCCGCAGGCGGTCCCTCTCGCCGCGGGCGACCTCGATCACCTCAGGAACAGGATCCGCCTCGGCGCCGACATGGATGCCCGGAGCTACCGGACGCTCGCGCGACTCGTCGCCGCGCACGGCTGGCCGCAAAGTCCCTGCGCGGTGTCGGAAGAAATCCGGCGTTTGGCGACCCCTCCCCCGGCGGTCGCAGAAGCCGGCTTCAGCTATATCCTGGTGAGCCTCCTTTCGGGGAGGACCATCGAATCCGGGGGAGACATGAAGAGCCGGTATCCGCCGGGATCGCTCCTCAAGATACCTTACGCCGCCGCGCTCCGGAACGCTCCCGACGGCCCCCTGGGGGAGGAACTGGCGGCAAGCGATACGAAAGGGCTGCTCGATCGGTGGGGCCAGCTCGACCCGGTTGCCTGGCGATTCCTGGTTTCCTCGTCCTGCAACACCGTTCTCGCCCGGGACATCACGCCGGAGGAATACGCATCCGGGGACGAGGGTTTCCGCCGCCAATACCTGGGAGAACGCGACCCGGACGGCGGTTTCCCGCTCGAAGCGGACCTCGGGGAGCTCGCGCGGCTCGTGCGCGCCTCCCTGCTCATGAAACCCTCCCGCTTTGCCGGGCTTTCCATGAACGGCCGGGCCGAAAAAACGACCCTGTTCGCGGAACCCGAACAGGACAGGCGGATTCTTGCAAAACTCCGAGCCATGTCCAAGACGGGCACGGCGGCCGACTCCAGGGGGAACCCGCTGGTCGGCCACCTGGCGGTGGCGTGGCCGGCACCCGATCCCACCCTGCTCGCGGTGTTTCGCGGTCCGGGGTTGAAGGGGGCTTCCACGCTCCAGCGCGCATCCCGGCTCCTCGAAGAATGGTCCGCCCGCTACCCCGCCGAATACTCCCGGGTGCGGGTGCGGCTGCTCGCGGGGGTCCCGCGGGCATCGTGGGAGGTGTTCGATGAATGCCCGAGTTTCGAGCGGCCGGGCCGGAGCGGCGGGACCGAGCGCGTGAGCGCCTGCGGGCGGTTCAGGATCGTGTCGAACGTCCCGGGCAGCCGCCCGGAACGCCTCATCCGGGGTGTCCTCGAAAGCTCCGCCGATGACCGGCAGGTGGTGCTCGAAACGGATCCCGAGACTTATGCCGATGCGACGCTGGCCGCCGAAGCCGCGCATCTCGAAGGCGAAGCGGCCATGGCCCTGCGGGCGGTGATCGTCTGGAACGGCACACGCGGGGGCAGGCGCCACGAGGACAGTTCCTCCGTCTGCGACACCACGCATTGCATGGTGTTCCGGGGAATGGCCCCCGAAGAGTCCCCCAGGCGGGCGGTCCGCACCGATCCCCGGCTTTTGACGCGGCTTGACGAACTTGCGGCGCGTGCGGGATTGAACTGGCTGCCGTTTTCCAAGGGCGGGGACGAAAAATGGGAGAAATCGATCCCGGCCGTCGAGCTGAGCGGTCTCACGAGCGAACCCGCGATACTTGACATCCGCCGCGAGCGCACCAGGGGCGGAGCGGTCCTGGTTCACCTGGTCTATCCGGCGGAGGAAGAAACCGTTCCCTGCGAGGTCTTCCGCAACAGGCTGAAGCTGCCGTCCTGCCCCGACGCCATACTCCACGATGCAACCCGGAACGCATGGCATTTCACGGGGATCGGCCGGGGGCACGGCCGAGGGCTTTCCGTGGAGCGGGGCGGGGCGCTGGCCAAGTCGGGCCGCAGCGCCGAAGCGATCCTGCGCGACGCCTACGGTCAGTGAGCGGTTCATGCGAGCCCGGGTTCAAGGCGGCAGTGCTGACGGGCGGGCATGAGGCCCTCCCCCTGGAATTTAGACATTTGAGTGCGTATCTCACTATTGGCTTTACAGACGGGCGGGCATAAAACCCGTCCCCGGCGGTGGTCTTGTGAACTTGAGAGTCGGCAAGGAACACAATGGCTACCGAGGATTTGCGATGTGCTATGGGGGCACGGTCGAATTCAAAGCACTCGGGAGAAGAGATGAGGATCTGGGTCGATGCGGACGCCTGCCCGGCGCCGATCAAGGAATTGATCGTCAGAACGGCCCGGAGGCTGCGAATTCCCGCCGTTTTCGTCGCCAACAAGTTCATCAGCATCCCCGATTCTGCCTGTGTATCGACGGTCCGTGTCGAGCTGGGACCGGAAATCGTGGACGAGTACATCGCGGAGCACGCGGAGCCGGGCGACTTCACCATCACCCAGGACATCCCCCTGGCGTCGGTGCTCGTCCCCAAAGGGGTCACCGTCATTGACCCAAGGGGGGAGCTCTACACCGAGGAGAACATCCGGGAACGGCTGTCCATCAGGAATTTCATGCAGGATCTCCGGGAAGCCGGCGGCGTCACTCCCGGCCCCCGCCAGTTCGGCCAAAAAGAAAAACAGCGCTTTTCCGACACCCTCGACCGGGAGCTCACCAAGCGCTTTAAGCTCCAGGGAAATTGAACGGAAGCAAAATCGAAAACGGTACGGGCCGTCCTTCGACAACGGCCCGGTCGATTCGCACGACCCGCGACCCGCCCGCGGCCGGGCAGGCGTTGTGTGATCCTGAACGCACCCCGGTATCAGTTCAGATCGATCTCCAGGGTATCGGGCCCGGTTTCCGTCATCCTGTCTTCGACGTACTTCCGGGATTGCCTGAGATCATGCGACAGTTGAGGGCCGGACAACGACACGATTCGTTCCATCAGGTGCGCGACCTTGTCATAAACCCTTTTGTGAATGTGCAGCATGCCCTCGTCCCGAGGCACCTGCCGCAAGGCCGGCAGAGCATCCAGCACCACGTCGAGGGAATCCCACAGGAGCACGGGATTCTCGCTCAGGATCCGGTCCAGCTCTTGCTGGTGCCGGGCGTAGAGTTCCGTGAACGTCCGGCGGGTCTGATCCGGAATGCGGATTTGACCCAATTGGTCCAATATGGTGGTGTCCTCGTTCAGGACGAGTTCGTTGCCGGGCTGAATCGGCTGGTCGCCCGTTCCGCCCGGTCGGTCCGGCGCCGCAGCCGCGAAGCCGAGCGCGCAAAAGGCGACCAGGAGCAAAACCAAACCCGCAACGACCCCCCGCCTCAGCTTTTCGCGCAATGCATCCTCCTTGTGATCGAAAGCCGACGACGCCCGCCGGCCGGTTTTCCTCCATCCATAGCTCAAAAGATCGTTTGCGGCAACCGCCCTCCGGGGTCAAACCTACACTTTTCACAAATCCACACTTTTCACAAACCTCCATGAAACGGATGCTCACAGCCAAAGACGAAAATGCGCCGGCCGAGGGTATTTTCACTCAAACGGCGATTTTGCGGGGGGGGGCACCCTCATACGATGAAAACCGGCCCCGAGGCCGCCTGATTCAATTTTCCACGTGAGGCGGGAAGCCGATGTCGCGCGGGTTGCGGAGGCGATCGATTACGCTTGGGGGCCTTATTCCTTCACATTCCGGGCCGACTTTGTTATTTTGAACGCCACACGATCGTAGGACAGCAGCGATTGAGGGTACTCCCCGAGGAGAGGATCATTGATCGGTCGAACGACCCGCAAGAGATTCTGGTTGGCCGCAATCTTCGGTCTACTCGTGTTCGCGTACACCCTCAGACAGGCAAGAATGGAAAGGCTCGTCCAGAACATGGGCGAGATCAACCTGTTCTGGGCCTTTCTCGCCCTGGCCGCCAGCGCCCTCAGCTACATCTGCATCGGCATTGTGCTCCAGCGCCTGCTCCGGGGCGTGGGGCATCCCCTGCCGTTTTCGTCGTCGTTCAAAATATCCCTGCTCTCCTGCACCATGAACTACCTCATGGCCGTAGGCGGGCTGAGCGGCGTGGCCGCCAAAGTCTACCTGCTGTCCAGGGAGAAGATTCCCCCGAGCAACACCCTGTCCATTTCCATCGTGCACGGGTTTCTCACCAACACGGTGGCGGTGGTGTTCATTTACCTGGGCTTTTTTTTTCTCTACAGCGAATACAAGATGGGCACGGCGCAGAAGGAATTCGGCATCGTGGTCCTTATCGTCGCGTTTCTGCTCACCTGGATCACGATACAAACACTGGTGCATGAAGCCTTCCGCAAGGTTTTCTGGAGGTTCCTGCTCCGGTCCGGCCTCGCCGTCAGCCTCGCGCTCAAGCATCCTCACTGGATCAACGAGGAGCGGGCGGAAGCCTTTTTCGACAATTTCAACGAAAGCATGAACCTGCTCATGAGGAAAGCCGGCATCCTGCTCGTTCCGGCGACGTTTGCCCTGCTGGACTGGGTGTTGATGTTCCTCTGCCTGAAGCTCTCGTTCATGGCGGTCCACTACCCGGTGGACAGCAAATCCCTGCTGCTCGGCTTTTCGATGGGAATCTTCACGTCGCTCTTCTCCCTCACCCCGGCATCCATCGGCATCATGGAAGGCTCCATGGCCATATCGTTCTATTGGATGGGCCTCGACTACGAGTCCGCCCTGCTTGCCACGCTGATATACAGGCTGGCCTATTATTTCATCCCGATCCTGGTGAGCCTGTTCTTCTACAAACGCTTCTTCCCTGCCCCCGAACGGGTCAAACCCCTGAGCAAGGCGGAGCATTCCTGAAAAGGACGATCCCGGGGCAACGAAAGTGACGGTGGGAAATGAATCAAACGATTGGAGCGCCGGAAGTTGACCGGCAGCACGAGCCGTTGCGGGACGCGATCGCATCCGTCATGGGCCGATGGGTGAGCGAGCGGCCCGAAGACGATTACTGGCGCTCTCCCCTGGTGGGGGTTGCCGCCGCCGAGGACCCGATGTTCGCCATGCTGTCGCGGGTGGTCGACCCCGAACACGCCATGCCCGAAGACCTGCTCTCCGGGGCGAAATCGGTGATTGTCTTTTTTCTGCCGTTTCGGCGCGAGGTGGGAAACGCCAACGACGCGTCCGGGCGGATGGCCTCGCGCGGCTGGGCTGAAGCTTACGCGGCGACGAACAGCCTCATCGGGGAAATATGCCTTTGCCTCTCCGACCATCTCGCCGATGCCGGGCATCGCTCAGCCGTAACGCCGGCCACGCACAACTTCGATGCGATGAAGCTCGTGAGCCGCTGGTCCCACAAGCATCTCGGCTACATCGCCGGACTGGGCACCTTCGGGATACACCACATGCTCATCACGTCCGCCGGCTGCTGCGGAAGGCTTGGAAGCCTGGTCACCACCATGCCTTTGCCTCCGACCTCGAGGCCCGACCGGGAATTCTGCCTGGAAAAGGCGGGCATCGAGTGTTCGGCGTGCGTTCCCAAGTGCATGCGGGATGCCCTGGGCGCGGGACCCTTCGATCGCCGGGCCTGTTACGCGCAATGCCTGGAAAACGACAAGCACTACGCGGACCTGCCCCTGGTGGATGTGTGCGGCAAGTGCGCGTGCGGGGTGCCTTGCAGCCACGAAGCCCCGAATCTGCCGTGACGTCCCGGCGGGATCACAGCTTCGAGTACGCTTCGCGCAGGTGATCGATCCACACCTCCACGATTTCCGGGTATTCCCCAAGCCCCGAGAAAACCGTTTCGCAGGCGATCCCCTTCTTTGCGAGCAGGGATTTCCAGCTGTCGGGCTTGTCGCCGGAAATATCGTTGCGGACATGGTCTCCGGCCACGGTCATGAAGGGAATGAGCCAGGCCCTGCAGACCTTTTGTTCCGCCAGTTTCGGGATGACGTCCCCGATGGACGGATATCCCTGCACGGTGGCCACAAAGACGTTCCGGGCTTCTTCCTTCAACACGCGGTCCATGGCCCCGTAGACCGCATCGGCCGGATGCTTCCCGGTACCGTGACCTGCGAAGACCACCGCGTCCTCCGGTTTTCGTTCCCCGGGAATGCGCCGGATAAGCGCGCGCGCCACGCGGAGCGCGTCCTCATGCGATGCGATGAGGGGCATGGCGATTTCGATCTTTTCGAACCCACCCGCCATATCCCCGAAGAGCCGGGCGTTCCGGTACAATTCGTGGAATTCCTTTCCGGGAATCACATGGAGAGAGAGCAGGGCGACACGGGTGTATCCGTCGTCCATCAGCTTTGCAAGAGCGGTCTCGGGCGAATCCAGGCGCCGCCCCCGGGAGGCGGCCTTCGCTCTGATGACGCGGGAGGTGTAGGCCCACCTGACTTCGACGCCCGGGAAAGCGGCCTCCACCCTGTCCTGGATTCGGTCAAAGGACTTCTGCGCCTCCGGAACGCTCGTCCCGAAAGCCACCAGGAGAATCGCCCGGCGAACCGGCCTGTCCCGCCCTCCTCCGGAGACGAGGCTCCTTCCCGAAGCGAACAGGCCGAGCATCATCAGGGCGCTCATCAAGAACCAGGGTGTCTGCATCGAGGCCATCCTTCCTCGCGTTGAAATCGTTCTCGCCCTGCACGCCGTACCCCGTCGTGCAACCGAACCATACACGTTCGGCCGTCTCTGCACAAGCCGCGCGAACCCGGAGCGGCCGACCCGGCGCAATCGAACGTGTTTCGCGGGCGCGGCGAGCATCATGATAGATTATCCAGGACATAGATTCCCGGGTGAAACTGTTTTCATGCTTCGCGGGCGAAGCGCAGCCCCATGGAACATTGCGTCCCTTTTCAGCCGCCGCATGTCTTGCAGCGCGGACTCGCGCATGGAAGGATTCGGACGGTCCCACGCCCGTTCAGGCTGGGAAGCCGGCACCGAAAGCCTCGTCACCGCCGCGGGGCCGTTTGCGGGAACGACGCGCGGCCGAAAAAGAAGCACCCGGGGGCAAGCCCCCGGGTGGTTGAGAGGTTGATGAGAGTGTTGAGGAGGGGAAACTCTTCGCATGTGGGACGAAGGTGCACGTGATTTCCCCAAAAAAAAATCCCTGGAACGATTCGTTCCAAGGATTGCACCCGGATTTACTTGATCCTTCGAGGCCAGGCGGTATAACCGCGTACCGCGCCCTTAGCGCCTCAGGCAGGTATTCTGGCTCCGGATCACCCTACTCGCCGCCCCTTCCCGGATCACTCCAGTGGCTCGGCGGCTTTCGTCCCCGTACACAGCGGCGGGACCGCTCCCGATTTTCACGGGATTCCCTTTTGAGCTCTAAAGCACCTGAGCGTCTCCAAACATGGTCATTTGGTGTCTATCAGCAAAGCGAGCGTGTTGTCAAGCACTTCGTGCAAAGGCGTTTCGGCGCTCCGTTTCAGCCATCGGGGGAGGACCGGGAGCTCGTTGAGGACGAAATGCCCGGACGCAGCCTGCCGGGATCGCAGTGGCAAGGTTCGCACCATTGCGCCGGACCCGCTGCCCGACGGCCGCCTTGACGTCAAGCGGCTGCAGCGCACCGGACATTCAGCCTCATCAACCCGATTGACTTGGAATGCCGGGGTTGATATTTTCCTCTCAATCCGGAGCGAGAAGCTTCACCGGTCCAGTTCCGGTTACAGCATTCACAATCGGGTCACGAAGGTCGAAAGACATTCCCGAGGGAGATTTTCCGGCTTTTCTTCGGGAGCCCCGCAGGATCGTTGCGTTTGCGTCGATGCGGGTCCCGTCACGGCACGCCCGGCCGGGCCGCCTTTGGGCACCCGCCGCGGTTGCGGGCTCCGCCCGCGGGCGCTCCGGGCTGATGAGATACCATGGCTCATATCGATGCGTCCTTTCTTGAGATCAACAGCCTGGATGCCCTGTCCCGCCAGGATACCGCCATTCACCGGGTGGACCCGCGCGCCAAAGTGCTCACCGCCCTCATCTTCGTGGTTGCCGTCGTATCCGTGGACAAGTACGAAGTATCCGGGCTACTCCCCTTCGTTCTTTACCCGGTGGTGCTGATCGCCCTCGGCAACTTGCCGCCGGGGCACCTCCTGCGAAAGATCCTGATTGCGGCTCCCTTTGCCGTGTTCATCGGCATTTTCAATCCCCTGCTGGACCGCGCCGTTCTCGTGCAAATGGGACCGCTGGGAATATCCGGCGGCTGGATTTCTTTCGCTTCGATCCTGGTCCGGTTTGCGCTGACGGTGAGCGCGGCCCTGATCCTGGTCGCGACCACCGGCTTCGACGGCGTGTGCGCCGCCCTGGAAAGGATGAGGGTGCCGAGGGTGTTCGTCGTGCAACTGCTGTTTCTCTATCGTTACCTGTTCGTGCTGGTCGAGGAGGCGTCGCGTCTGAGCAGGGCGCGATCCCTGCGTTCCTTCGACGGAAAGGGCATGGGGTTGACGGTCTTTTCCAGTATGATCGGCCAGTTGCTTCTGCGCAGCTTCGACCGGGCTCAACGCATCCATCGAGCCATGCTGTGCCGCGGGTTCGACGGCGAAATCCGGACCGTGCGCGCGTTGAGGTTCAGAGCGGCGGACCTGGGGTTTCTGCTGAGCTGGACCCTGCTTTTCATCGCGATGCGTCTGAGCAATATTCCCGCAATGATCGGCGGCGCCATTACGGAGCTGGCAAAATGAGTCACCACATCGTGGAAGTCGGGGACCTGCACTATACTTATCCGGATGGGCATTCGGCCCTGAGCGGAGTCTCTTTCAGGATCACCCACGGGGAGACCGTTGCCGTCGTCGGCGCCAACGGGGCGGGAAAATCGACCCTGCTCCTGCACTTGAACGGCTGCCTCGTCCCTCAGTCCGGAACGGTGAGGATCGGCGATTTCCCCTTGACCCGCAAGACCCTGCAGCATGTCCGGCGGACGGTGGGCATGGTCTTTCAGGATGCCGACGACCAGCTGTTCATGCCGCACGTATACGACGATGTGGCCTTCGGGCCGCTGAACCTCGGATTGCCGCCCGAGGAAGTCGACCGGCGCGTCACGAACGCGCTGAGCACGGTCGGGGCCCTCCACCTCAAGGACCGCCCCCCCTACCGGCTTTCGGGAGGCGAGAAAAGGGCCGTGGCCATTGCCTCCGTCCTGTCCATGTCTCCCGACATCCTGGTGATGGATGAACCGACTTCGAACCTGGACCCCAAGTCCAGGCGGCAGTTGATCGACCTTCTGCGCACCTTTCATCACACGGTGATCGTGGCCACCCACGATCTCGACATGGTCCTCGACCTGTGCTCCCGCATCATCGTTTTGCACCGGGGCACGGTGGCCGCCGACGGTCCCGCCCGGGAAATCCTCCAAAACGACGAACTGCTCGACTCCGCCCGCCTGGAAAGACCCTTGCGCCTCCAGGGATGCCCCGTGTGCAACGCGCGGGAGTCCGACCTGAGGCAGGGATTCCTGCCCGACGGGGACGAGTCCCCCTGAAGTCGTGTTCCGTGCCGCATGCGAGACACGATCGACCGGCGCATGGGTCATCCCCCAAACCGGGCCTGTTTTTCGTCCGGTATTGCATTGAAGCTTGTGGTTTTCCGTTTTCAGTATTAAAGATATGCGAAGACGTCTGCCGATTATTAGACTGAACCAGGATGCCTCTCGCGGCCCTCGGCAGAATCCGGAACATGACCCATCATCAACGACTCAACCTACCGCCCGTTCGGGGCATGTTCTATTGATACGACCGGTCATGAACTTGGTGAACAAGGAAAGGTCATGCGCAAATACACTTTCAGTTCGGAGGAGCTCATCAGACTTCTGGAAGAGACGATCAACCTTTTTCTAAAGTACCAGTTCCAGCACGGTTTTGAGGAACCCGGAGCCAGGGTTGCGGCCATCATGGACACCCTCAACGGGGAGACGGGTTGTCCGCAATTGCAGGACTCCTACAGGTGGGACTGCGATGCGGTTTACAACAACCTCGCGGAAATCCTTTCGAAAGGGAGCCCGATAGAGGAACCGGCCGATGCCTTCAACTGTGCGAAGACACTCGCCGACATACTCGTATTCATGAAACGGGTCACCGCCAACAACGAGTTGGGGCCGGACGACCGGCGGACCTTTTCGGAGATTCTCGGGGCCCTCGAAGTGCTGGCCAGGCGCATCACCGAGTACGAACGAAGGGTGATCGGCATCGAAATGCTGCCCACTTCAGACATCATGTACCTGAAGCCCACTTCCGAAGTTGAGGAGTAAACTCCGCACGGACTGAATCGCCTCCGGAAGAACGTCCTGCGGCGTTCTTCCGTCCGGCTCGCCGGCCGCAACGACCCACCTGCAGGCATGGGTCGGGCGGATGTTCGAACCTGGACCGCGCTCTCCTGCGGAGCGGTGCCCTTCCCCCGTGTTCAACGCTTCCCGAACCATTTCCGCATCAGCCGGTCCGGCTTGATCCGGGAGTAGAGATACCCGTAGACGGGTCTCGAGAAAATATCGATCTGCCGCATGAACCAGTCCCCATCCCGGTCGTCCACGGTGAACCGCTTGACCCGCATGGCTCCCCAACCCGCCAGGTTCACGCCGCGCCTCACAAGATAGGTGATGTCGATGCCTAGGGCGCGGGCAGTGGCGAGCGAATGTCGGTCATGCCTGCCGGACGGCCAGCAGAGCTGGCTGCCTGGCCTTCCCAGGTGGCGCCGAAGTGCCTCCCGGCCCGCCGCGATGTCCGATCGGACATCCGGCAGGCGTCCGTGACTCGCCGTGTGGTTTTCGACCGAGCAAAGCCCGCCGTCCGTCATCTCCTCCAGATCGCCCCAGCCGCACACGACCTCCCCGGCCCGTTTCGTGTGCGCCAGACTCTCCGCTTCCCGGTGCGGGGGGAACGCTTTGGGCGGAGCCTGTCGGGGATGCATGCTTGCCAGGTCGGCCCAGCCTGAAACGACGAAGACGGTGAATTTCAGCCCGAACGTTCGCAGAATCGGGTATGCGTAAACGAAAACATCCAGCCAGGCATCGTCGAAGGTGAGCAGGACCGATTTGGCGGGTACGTCCCTCACACCGAGCATGTACTCGCGGAACTCCTCGCTGCTCAGCGTGGCATACCCCTCGCGGCGCAGCCTCTCCATCATCTCGGCAAACACCGGGACGCTCACCGTGAGAAAGTCCCCGGCGTTTTCGTTGACGTGATGAAACATGCAGACCGGAACCGATCGTATCTTCACCTGCCCCCGGCGACCTCCCGATAGACCTCGAGCGTCTCCGCCATCATCGTGTCGAAGGACAAGTCCCTGACGGCCAGCGCGTAGGCATTTTCCACCTGGGCCCGGGGAAAATCCTCGAGCACCCCGACGACCGTTTCAGCCAGCTTCCGGACGTCTCCGCACGGATACAGGAAGCCGGTGCGGCCATCCTCGACGAGTTCCGGTATCCCGCCCACGCGGCTCGCCACCACGGGCTTTTTCATCGCGAACGCCTGCGGAATGACCCGGGACCGCGCCTCGATCTCGGAAGTCAGCACGATGACGTCGCTCGCGGCGATGAACCGCTCCACGTCTTCCCGGAACCCCGTGAGGACGATCCGGTCGCGGTGCCGGACGCCCCGGATTTCTGCGTCGAGTCGGACAAGGAACTCCGGACGGGTGGCCGATCCCACGATGAAAAACCAGGTGTCGGGAATCCGGGCGACGATGTCGTCCACGGCCCTGACCAGGTATTGCTGACCCTTGTCCGGCCGAATCATGCCGATGAGCGTGACCGGGCGGGCGGAGGGAGGGAGGCCGAATTCGTCCCGGACCGCCTGCCCGTCCACACCGGGATGGAATTGCCCGAGGTCGATGCCGTCGCCGACCACGCGTATTCGGGAACGTTTTCCCAGGCCCTGGTTGACGATCCGGTCGGCGATGCTGTCCGATGCGGCGATGATCCGGTCCGATCCCCGGCGCCAGGTCAGCCGGTGCGGGAGGTCGTCCCGGAGGGCGACGCAGACGTGCTGCGTGCGAACCACCGGGATGGAGAGCAGCCTGGCCGCCATGGCCGTGCTCGCATCCCGCGAGCTGTGGCAGTCGATGACGTCGATGCGGCGCCGTTTTGCAAAACGTATGAGCGAGAGGACGGCTATCGGGTTGAGGGACCCTCGAAATGGAACCGCCTGGCACGGCAGGTTCCGGCGGGCTGCTTCCCGGTAGACGGCCGATTCTTCCCGGGCCAGAAGCCAGAATTCATGCCCGCGACCGCGCGCCCAACGGATCTGTTCGAGGATCCGAAGCTCCTGGCCCCCGAGGTTGATAGAGCTCTCCGTATGCGCGACTCTCATGGCCGGGCCATCCTTCCGTGAAGGAACGAACGCATGGGGAAAGCCGGTGGCCGGCGCGGGGGAAAAAACAAGACGTTCCACTCCATAAGCAAAAAAGGGTCGGCCTCAATCAGCCAACCCTTCGTTTTTTCTGGTGGAGCTACGGGGAGTCGAACCCCGGACCTCTTGAATGCCATTCAAGCGCTCTCCCAACTGAGCTACAGCCCCACGATCCTCGGGAATTTTCTTGCCGGACGCCGACCGTCACCGGTCGATTCCGCCCGCCTCCTCACTCGGCGGGCGAGGAAGGCGTAAAAGAATGCTACACCAACAGAAGGCCAAAATCAAGGTCCCGCGTGGAACCGGATCTCTTGAAAAGCCGGCGGCAGGTCCCGAGTGGGCCATTGGTGTATCGTTGGCCACATGGTCGGATGAGCGGGCGGTTCGGTGTCGAGCCCCGGCATGGAGCGGCAAACTCGCGCGGTGCCGGCGAGGACCTGGCGGTCGCGGTGCGGGAGCGATGACCGAGCGCTTCCGCAATGGATGCGGGAGGGTTTCGGTCTCCGGAGCGGAACTCATACTGATTTACCTAGAAAATAGATTCCCGGGTGAGTCTGTTTTCATGCTTCGCGGGTGTCGCAGGGGGCATGGATAATTGCGTTCAAAATGATACTCTCAAAGCGTGGGGGACGTATCCCCCACACCCCCTCGCCGCTTCGCGGCTCCGTGTGGCGCTGCGGCGGCGGCCTTCGGCCAGTCGCCGACAGCGCCGAGCACTCGGCCTCACGCGCTTGCGCGTGTGGCCGAAACTTGGGGGGTGCGGGGGAATCATTCCCCCGCTCTTTTGTGCTTGAAAGATCCATCTTGCACGCAACTTCGTATCACGACCGGCGGGCTTCAACTTCAATGGATTGTCCAGCGGGCACTCCCGGAAAGAAATACCGTTACTGTCAGTCCCCGTTCGCGTCGTACTTGATGGTGGCGTAGTCCTGGTATTTGCCGCGTGAGTATGATTGGCCCGTGACGTAGACGCTGCCGGCGGAGTCCACGGCAACGGCGGCGGCCGCACTGGAAATCTCCGCGTAGAACCTCACCCATTGCCGGACCCCATTCGTGTCGTACTTGACGGTTCCATAATGCAAGTGCCCCAGATCGCCTTCCACCCGGCCGGTCACGCAGACGTTGCCGGCGGAGTCCACGGCCATGCCGGAGGGGCTGTCGCTCCAGCCGTCCGGCCCCACGAGGCGTCTCATCCATTGCCGGTTGCCGGCGGGGTCGTACTTGATGGTTACGTAATCAAAGAATAATAAGTTATTTGTCCCCGCTTCACCCGTCACATAGACGTTGCCGACGGCGTCCACTACGATGGCCTTGGCTCTGTCCGTCTCATTCCATGGGCCGTTGTAGCGTCTGACCCATTTGCGATTTCCATTCGTGTCGTACTTGATGGTGGCATAATTCAGGCCGCCATAATTATCGGGCCAAACCGCGCCTCCAGTGACATGGACGTTTCCGCTCCGGTCCACTGCAATGGCCGCGGCCTTGTCATCCTTGTTGCCGGGGCCGTTGTATCGCCTCACCCACTTTCGGTTTCCCTTCGCGTCGTACTTGACGGTGGCATAATCGTAGCCTGATTGCATTCCCACCGACGCGCCCGTCACGTAGACGTTCCCGTTGCGGTCTACGGCGATGGCTGCGGCTTCGTCATCGGAGCTCTTCGGGCCGTTATAGCGAGCCACCCACCTCTGATTTCCATCCGCGTCGTACTTGACGGTCGCATAGTCGAGGTAGGTGTAATTTTCCGACTTGCCCGTCACATAGATGTTGCCGGCGGCATCCACGGCCAGAGCCGTGGCCGTGTCATTCATGCCCGCGGGGCCGTCGTATCGCCTCACCCATTGCGGCTTTCCGTTCGTGTCGTACTTGATGGTCGCATAATCGTAGCCTGAACGAAGTCCCATCGATGTGCCCGTGACGTAGACGTTCCCGTCGCGGTCCACGGCAATCGCCGCGGCTTGATCAATGTAGTGCTTCGGGCCGTCATATCGCCGCACCCACTTTCGGTTTCCATTCGTGTCGTACTTGACGGTGGCATAATCGAGGGACGTGAAATTCTCCTCTGCGTAATTCGCCGATGTGCCCGTGACGTAGACGCTGCCGGCGGAGTCCACGGCGATGGCCTTGGCTTCGTCCCGATACTCACCGCCGTAATGCCGCACCCATTCCGCCGATGCAACGGCCGGGAGGCTCAAGACGCAGAGCAGGAGAAGCGAGGCAACGATCAGGAGCAATCTCGGAAGTCCGGGCCGGCTGGAGCGGGTCTTCAAGGGGTTCCTCCGCATTGCCCGAATCCTCATGGGATTTATTGATCTGGCCCGAAGGCCGGCACGAATCTTCAAGGGGTTCCTCCTTCCCGGTTTCATGGGCTTTGGGTTGCAGGGAAGCCAATCGGGTCTGCTCGTCCTGTTCCAGGTCACGGGTCACGGTTGCTCTCCATAGGGTTCCTGCTCCTCGGACAACGTCGCAACCCGGCCCCGCCGGATTCACCGTTCAGTTCCCGTTCGTATCGTATTTGATGGTTACATAATCCGCGCCGGAGTACATATTAGGCGAACCGCCCGTGACGTAGACGTTCCCGCCGGCCGTCACGACCAGAGCCGTGGCTGTGCCCACCACTTCCATCCTCACCCATTGCCGGTTTCCATCCGTATCGTACTTGACGGTTCCGTACTTCGAGAGTCCGGAAGCGTCCACCGCCTGGCCCGTCACGTACACGTTGCCCGCGGAGTCCACGCCTATCGCGGTCGGGGTATCCCACGCATCGTGAGGCCCCTGGAGGCGTTTTATCCACTGCCGGTTTCCATCCGCGTCGTATTTGATGGTCGTGTAGTCGAGGTATGAGTAAATGCCCTCGGCTTCGCCCGTCACGTAGACGTTGCCGGCGGAGTCCACGGCTATGGCCTTACCCGTGTCGTTTTCATTCCGAGGACCGTTGTAGCGCCTCACCCACTTCTCGTTTCCCTCCGTGTCATACTTGATGGTGGCATAGTCCAGCGAGCCGTAATCTCCCGACCTCATCGAACCTCCCGTGACATAAACGTTTCCGCTCCGGTCCACGGCCATTGCCGCGGGCATATCGTAAAGCCCACCCGGGCCGTTGTAGTGCCGCTCCCACTTCAGGCCGCCATCCGCGTCGTACTTGATGGTCACATAGTCGTAGTTCTCCGGATCGGCTGCGCCCGCGACATAGACGTTTCCGATGCCGTCCACGGCTATCGCGCTGGGGACTTTGGCGTTCCATGGGCCCTTGTAATGCCTCACCCACTGCCGTTTCCCGTTCGTATCGTACTTGATGGTCGCAAAATGGCCGTAATCATCGCCGTCGACACGGCCGGTCACATAGACGTTCCCGCCGCCGTCAACGGCCAGGGCCACGGCTTTGTCGTTCTTGTTCTGAGGGCCGTTGTACCGTCTCACCCACTGCCGCTTCCCGTTCGTGTCGTATTTGACGGTTGCATAATCGTAGCCTGAATTAAGTCCCATCGATGTGCCCGTGACGTAGACGTTCCCGTCGCGGTCCACGGCGATGGCCGCGGCTTCGTCATTGTAATTTTTCGGACCGTTGTAT
>ERZ795032.274-NODE-274-length-68827-cov-6.507561_pt1 | contig 68827 bp, 61 predicted proteins | sample MGYA00375124_ERZ795032 | MGnify/ENA primary metagenome ERZ795032 (study PRJEB30167, sample SAMN05720154) | activated sludge metagenome | isolation source: Anaerobic digester | place: China | collected 2015-12-16 ... | reverse complement strand
TAGCCTGCGATCAGGCTTACAGAAAAAAATTAGCTATCTAACTGTCAAAGACCCGAACTTGAAACTGTGTTTTTCATTATTTTTGCGCTTTATAGTGCCACAGCCACAGAGTATTTTTCAAGAAAATCAATTGTTATGCTATAATATCGAAAAAATGATTGTGGAGGCTTGTGCATGCTTCATCAGGCTGTTTACAGACATCCCGCTTTCGCCGGAATTGCACAGCATTATTACGCAGAACTGGTCAGTCGCAACCCAGTGCTCGCCACCTGGCTTGGCGAACACAGTTTTGACGGTCTTCTACCCGAAGCCGGCGCTGAAGCCGTCGAGCGCAACATCGCCTTTCTTCGCGAACTTAAAACCGCTTTTTGCACTCTGCCCGAAAACGATCTGAACATCGACGAGCAGATCGACCGCCAGGCAGTCATTCACTTTGCCGAGCAGCAGCTATTTCTCGACGAAGATCTGCAGCGCTGGCGAACCGGCCGCGATCTGGCCATGAATATCGGCGACGCGCTTTTTCTTCTTTTCATCAGAGACTTCGCCCCGCTTTCAGAGCGCGTCAGATCCATGATCAGCAGATTAAAAGCGGTTCCGGCTTTTCTCATGAGCGGTAGAACACTTTTTCAGAAGGTTTCGCAGGAAAAGGGCGAACTCTGCCTTGAATCTGCCGCCAAACTGCCTGCTTTTCTCGCAACGATCGAGTCAAGCCTGCATCGCCACATCCTCCCCGACCTGCTGCAGGAATTCTCAAGAGCCGCCGCGAATGCGGCCAAAGCCATCGATGATTACAGCCACTGGCTGAAGCAGGCAATTATGCCAAAAACAGAAAAAGAGCAGACCCTTGGCATGGGCCCCTTTCAGGCACTGGTGAGCAGCCGCAGAATCGGCATGACCCCGACCGAGATCACCGATCTTGCCCGGCAGCTTTTTCAGGAAGCAACCCGGCAGCTTGAAGCTCTCAGTTGCGTCATACTTGGCGAATCTACCGGCGAAGCGGCCGGCGCCCGCATTGACGCGCAAAAGCGCATCAATCGGCATTCTCCAGCCAGTTTCGATCAGGTTCTTTCAGTTTACCGCGAAAATCTGAGCCGCACCCGTGCCTTTCTTGAATACAGCAAATTTGCCACACTCCCCGCCGACGAAGAACTCGACATTATCGAAACGCCGGCATACATGCGACACATCATCACCTCTTCCGCCTATTTTGCTCCCGAAAGAAAATCAGCAGTACAGCGCGGCTTTTATCTTATAACCCGCGACGAAAGCTCACTGCCGGCACGTCATAATTATGCTGAAATAGCCAATTCGGTCATTCACAGAGCTTACCCCGGGCATCACCTGCACCTCGCGACTCAGAATCAGCACCCCGGCATTCTGCGCTCGTTCACTGACTCTGCCGAAATGATCGAAGGCTGGGCAAGCTACTGCCAGGAAGCGGTGCGCGAAAAAGGCTTCGAGACTTCTTCCGAGAGCCTGTTCGTTCAGGCGCTCGACAAAGCCCGGGCGGCGGCGCTGCTTAAAACCGAGGTAAGACTGCAGACCCGCACCTGGACGAGAGAGGACGCTGAAAATTTCCTGGTCAATCAGGCCCGCTTCGAAAAAGAAGCTGCAAAAGGCGAAATCAGGCGTATCATGCAGCGCCCGTCTCTCTATTCGGCCCGGCTGACTGGCCACCACCAGCTGCTTCTGTTGAAAAACGAACTGCGAACTTCATTTTCGCATGATTTTACTGACAGAAGCTTTCACGACCTGATATTATATCAGGGTGGAATTCCGGTGCATCTTGCCCGGCAATACTTCCCACAGCTGATGAAACAGCAGCTTAAATCACTTAACCGAGTCTGAGAATGCCTTTTAAACAGCAATTATTTATACCAAACAAGCGTGAATACATTACCGGCCTCAGCCGCCCGTCTGTAGACTGCATCATCTGCTCGATCATAAGCGATGAACCGAGTGTAAAGAACCTCACCATCTGGAAAAACGAGACGGTGGCAGCCTGCGTCAACCTGTATCCATACAACGCCGGGCATCTGCTGCTTTTTCCGCTGCGACACATCGATGACCCCAGGCGGCTCAGCCACGAAGAACACAAACAGATGCACCAGCTTCTCAGTGCATCAATGGACCGTCTCGAGTCGGTTTACCACCCGCTCGGGTTCAACATCGGCTTCAACATCGGCGAAGCATCGGGGGCAAGCATCGAACACCTGCACCAGCATGTTGTTCCGCGTTATCATCGCGAACTCGGCTTCGTCGATATCACCGCCGGGGCCAAAATCATCATAGAAGACCCGCAGGTAACTTTGAACAAGCTTAAAGACGCTTTTGCCGACCTTAAATTTTGAGCCTGCCGGCTCTTTCATACTGTGCTATAATTCTCTGGCAATTTGAATAAGGAGATATTACAAATGATCAAAAGAGGAATTACCATTCTGGTGGCCGCTTCTGCCATAACCGCTACCTGTGTTTACGCATCGCCAGAAGGCGATCTTAAATATATGGGCTATTCTCAGGAAATGGTAAGCGAAGTTCTTTCAGCAACCGGCTGCGAGCCGGCACCAGAAACTGCAACTGCCACCGAGCAGGATGAAGCAGATTCCAACCTCGAACAGCTGACTGAGCTTGGCGTCACAAGATCGCTCACCCCGACGCTTGAAGACCGCTCTGGCGCCATCCGTGACGAAGTACTCACATACTGGGATAAAATGTCGCCCGCCGCCAGCAATGTTCAGCCCATCAGCGCCGAAACCAGAGCACTGATCGAAGCCAACATTCGCACTGCTCTCGAAACTGCCGGCTACTCGATCGTGCAGCTGAGTCTGGTCGACCTGCCCGAAGGCAGCCTAAAAAACACTCTCAGAGCCATTGTTCGGGTCACACGCCCACTCAAAACCCGCAACTCGTATAAAGAAATTCAGAGCAGCCTTGCCGAAATCAAGAAGCTCTGCATGGAAGCCGGCACCATTGACGGCGTCGTCTATCTGTCAGAAATGACCACCTTCGTGGCCGAAAATCCCCGCAATAATTACTATTACGAAAAAACCATCCTCAACCCATGACCTTGCAGATCAGGCATCTGGCCTAATGCCCGATCCCTGATCACCTGACCGCGTCGCCTTATATTACCGATTACAGGAACCACGATGAGCATACTGGCCTCGCCCAGACAAACAACCCGCATGATGGTCTACGCGATGATCTGCACTCTGGTCGTCGCGTTTGGTGCTATTGGCGCGGTTCTGGCCGGCAACATCGCTGAGCAGTATTCATTGATGGGGCTTTTTTTAGGCTCGGCTCTCGGGGCCTTCATCTCGGTTTATGAGTCGACCATTGTCGGGTCGATCGCCGGCATGCTGCTTGGCCTTCTGGTTGGCCCGCTGGTTTTTTACTTCATCGACTTCGAAACCGCTTATCTGACCGCATTTGTTCTCGCGCTCCTTGGTGCCATCATGGGCGAGCCGATGGCTGCCTTCTGGCGCGAAGCCGATCTGGATGATTCTGATTCCGAAACAGAGGCCTCTGACACTTCGGAGAGCGATAAATGAGCGTTATCAGATTGATCATGGTTGAGAATGACCAGACCTTTTCGGGGCATATTCCGTCTTCCTCCATCTCTGCCGTCCTCTGGGCTATCGCTCAAGGGTCGAAAGATACCAAATCTTTCTGGCAAACCGTCGCTGGCATGGACCCTGGGCTCAATGAACATTTTTTCACGAACAAAGACGACTCGCCACTGCTTGAGGGTTACGATGACGGACTGCTGGTCATCAGCTGGGAATACCAGTGCATCGAATCTTTTCAGGTTTATCAGCCGCTGCGTCATCACGGCAGCGTAATCAAACATACCGGAAGTTACCTCGACGAAGAAGCTGAGGCGGTTGACTTTGCGATCAGCAATGACTGGAGCATCATAGATCATCATTTTGAGGAGAGCAGGCACTGAGAATGGTTAATTGTCAGAGTTGTGGCGCCGTTAACAATGAAGAATCACTGAGCTGTATTGCCTGCAACCGTACCCTGCTGGTGGTCTGCCCCCAGTGCACCTCGCGCAACCCGGTTTCGGCAGCAGTATGCAATCAATGCGGGCGCATTCTCGAAGAAAAAAATGACCCGCGCATTCTCGAAAAAAAGCTTGGCGACCCGGTTGCCGAAATGTATGAGCCGAAGGTAAAGAATGCCTTAACCACTTTTTACCCCAAAGAAGCCTTTTTAAAAGTAATTCTTGGCGGTTTTTTCTTCGCACTGGTTTATATCAGCCAGATTTTCAGCGGGCACCCGTTTTTGCTGCTTGCTTCTGGCCTGATAAGCGGTATTGTGGCACTCTGGGGCCTGGTAGAAATAACCTTCTGGGTTATCGAAGACAACGAAATAAATGAGCCAGCCGGCCAGACCGGCAATGAGACGGCTTTTCCGAAAGCCTATGCCCGTGGTCTCAACAATGCTCTGGAGTCATTCGAAGAGCTTGACCGCGAGATTTCGACCGCTGCAACCGCAGCACGCCCCGAGGATTCTCTCTTAACGAGCGAAGAAGCGGCCATGCTTGCTGGCGATCCCAGTGAAGCAGTGGTAGAAAAGACAAAAATCGAGCCGGCCAAAAAATTCGAAACACTCGCCGAATTTCTCTCTGACGGCATAGAAAAAGAAATTGAAAGCACAAAAGAAAAGGTTTCGCGGTCGCCAGACAACTATGCGCTGTTGCTGCGACTGGCGCAGCTGCATGAAGAGCGCGGCGAGATTTCTCTGGCGCTTGAAAACCTCGAAAAATGCCTGAAATTTGAGCCCGACATCGCCGAAGTATATCTTTATCACGGCGTTCTACTGCGGCGCAACAACAACCCGGATCAGGCAAGAAAGTCTTTTGAAAAGGCTCTTGAACTGAACAGGTTCCTGTCAAAGGCGTTTTACCAGCTTGGCATACTTGAGCGCAGTCTCAACAACCTTCCAGAGGCCCGGAATCAGCTGCAGAAATGCATTCAGCTCTCGCCTGACGATCCGTATGCACATTATCAGCTCGGCATGATCTATCGCGAACTCGGCGAAACCGGTCTGGCTCTCATGGAAATCCAACGCGCCACGATTCTGCACCCGACAGATTCATACGGGCACAGCAAGCTTGGGCAGCTGTATCAGCAGACGCGGCAATACGAGCACGCGGTTTCTTCGTATTCACAGGCTCTCAGCCTCAAGCCCGGCGACCCGTTCGTGCTCGAGCGTCTGGCCGAAGTTCTCGCCGCCAAAGAGCTGTATGAAAAATCTGCAGAACTCTTTCAGGAAGCGCTGGCACGCCAGTTTCATCCCTCTGTCGCCACCATGATCTCGTTCGGCAAAGTGCTGCGCAAGCTTGAAAATTTCGAAGAACTCGAAAAGATCACCAATGAAGTTCTCAGGCTTGAACCGGCCAACCACGAGGCGGGCTTTCTCAAGGCGATGGCCATGCTCAAACGCGGCCGCACCATCGAAGCTCTCGGCCTGCTTGAAAAACTTGTCGAAAACCCCGCCGTCAGCTACGAAGCCTGGCTTGAGCTCGGCAAGCTCTATCAGGCCGACAACCACCCCGAAAAAGCGGTTTCGGCATTTATCAGAGCCTCAACCTGTGCCCCAGACCAGGCCGGCATCTGGAACAACATCGGCATACTGCTTTCGAACCAGAAAGCCTACGAAGAGGCTCTGAAGGCCTTCAGAAAAGCTGCCAGCTTCGATTATACCGACCAGCAGATTTCAAGCAATCTCAAAGCGGTTCAGAAAAAGCTCGAAGCCAGCTGTAATCGCATTATCGAAGCCCGCCGCGAAACTCTCGAAAAATCCCCGGACGATCTCGAAGCTTATCTTGAAATGGGTCGAGCCTTTGAAGTATTGCAAAGACCGGATGAGGCGATGATGACCTACCAGCGCCTTCTCTCAATCAAGCCTGACTATATACCAGGGCTGATGTGCTATGCCGAACTGCTGCGCAACCGTGGCAAGCTCAAAATGGCAATGCGCTGTTACCGCGAAATCATCAAAATCGATCCAGAAAATGCCGACACCCACATGTTCATGGTTCAGGCCAACCTGAACCTCGGCTTTCTCAACGAGGCCCTGCGACATGCGGTTATTGCCCAGAAAATTTCTCCCGATGACCCGCGCGTCCATTTCCTGCTCGGCAAAATCTATTTTGCCAAGGGCCTCGCACCAAGAGCTCTAAAGGAATTCTCGATCGTGGCTTCTGCTGCAACTGATCCAGACATGATCAGCTGGGCAGAACTGATGCGCCGCCGCCTGGCAAGGACAAACTGACTGTGAAAAAACTGCTTCCGCTTATTCTGTTTGCGTCTGTTTCTGCGTTTACACCCGCCAGGGTCTGCCTGGCTCAGGAATTCCAGACCCCCGGCTCTGAAGTTTCTGTGAGAGATCTGCTCGAAGGGCACAAACGGGCGCCTAAATCAGACACCTATTATCTTATGGCTCTCTCAGAAGCTCGTAAAGGCAATATCGAAGCCGCCGAAAAAGCCATCAAAACCGGTCTGCAGATCAACCCGCGCAATACCAGACTGATGAACCTCAAGGGCGCACTTCTGACACGTCAGGGGAAACTCACTGAAGCCAGAACTCTTTTTCTCACCGTTCTGCAGCTTGACCCCGAAGACGACTACGCCAACACCTCGCTGCGTTCAGTTGAGCGAACTCTGCAGCCTGCCCGCAAGATTCAGCCAATGATCGGCAAAACCACGGCGACACCAGCACCCGATGCCCCGACGGCACCGGTTCTTGTCAAGTCGGTTCAGACCGAAACCAAAGTTCTTGAAGCCACCTATTTTATCGAAATGAAGGCAAAGCAGCAGTGCTATCACGCTATGGCATTGATCAAAAGAGCCCAGGAAGCCTTTGCCGCCGCCAATCCAAAGCGCAAAGACGAATTCTCGACGACAAATCTGGCTAAAGACGGGTTTATGACCTCAGTGCCGGTATGCCCGGCCGCCGGCATCTACGGCTGGAAAAACAACGACGTCGAATGTGAAAAACACGGCTCTCTCTCTGCTCTCGGGGCCGAAGTCAACAATGTTTTCGGCGAATTCAACAACGGTATGCGCGCCAAGCTGAGCCGCAACTATCTCGACGCTCTGCGGTCTTTCGAACAGGTCGTCGTACTCTACCCACGCTGGGCCGAGCCACACTACCAGATGGCCGACACCCTTTTCCGCCTCGGCGAAACCGACCCGGCCATCGCCTCACTGCGCAACTGCCTCAAACACGAGAGCGGCAACATCGATGCCCAACTGCTGCTGGCCAACCTCTACTTCAAAAAAGGACAGAAAGATGCGGCACTCGGCATTCTCGACAAGGTCAGCACGGCCCACAAGGGCACGGTTTATGGCCTGGCAGCCCGCAGTATCGCCGGTTCGATACGATCAGGTCGAAATTACTATGAGATTTTTCCGCCCAACTGAAGCATGAAAAAACCGGTAAAAAGCCTCGCCTTTATCTGCCACCCGGCCCGCGAATCAATTCCGCCGCTGCTGAAGTCACTGGTTGAATGGTGCGAAGAAAATTCGATTCGGGTACGCATGACCAGCCGCATGGCGAAAATTATAGAACGGCCTGAACTCGGCATGGCAACCCATGAAATGGCCGCCCATATCGACATGGTTATCGTTCTCGGCGGCGATGGCAGTATTCTCGAAGCGACAAGGTCGTTCGCAGCCGATGGCCTGCCGATCGCCGGCATCAACATGGGGCACCTCGGCTTTCTGACCCTTGAAGAACCGGGCAATGCGGTAGAGTTTCTGAAAAAAATCCGTGATGGCAAGTTCCGCATCGAAAACCGCATGATGCTTAACGCCACGGTCAGGCGCAATGGCAAAAAGGTATTTTCGGGCATCGCTCTCAATGACGTTGTCATTCAAAAAGAACCGATGCTGCGGGTTATCAACATCAATGTTTCGATTTCCGGCTGCGTCATCAACACCTACCACGGCGATGGCCTGATTTTTTCGACGCCAACCGGTTCGACCGCCTATTCGCTTTCGGCCGGCGGGCCAATTGTGCCACCATGGGTCAGCGTTATCATTCTGTGCCCGCTCAATTGTCATACTTTGAGTGCCAGGCCCGTCATCACTTCAGACCAGGAAGTTCTGACCGCTCGGGTTGGTTGTATCCACTCAAAGGTAGACCTGGTTCTCGACGGCCAGGAAAGCTTTCGCCTTCAGGATGGCGATGAAATAGACATCTCACGGGCCCAGGAACTGGCCCGCATCGTAGTTTTTCAATCACGCAATTTTTTCGAGGTCCTGCGCAAAAAAATGAAGTGGGGCTGATACAGGAGTTACAACAATGAATTACCGCCACAACATTTTCTTTCTTATTCTTGCCTTCGTTTTTTCGGCCACACTGGCTTTCGCTTTCGATCCAAATTTCAATTTCGCCTCATCACAGAACCCAGCTGCCCCGGGTGTTGTAACCGTTTCGGCGACCGTGTCGCCAGGACACATGCTGTATCGCCACCAGATGGCATTTTCCGCATCGGCCGGCGAAATTGCCGTGACCTGGCCGGCAGTCGTTACCAAGGCCGACCCGTTCGGCGAAGGTAACGTCGATGTCTACCCCGAAGGCACACATGTATTCGAAATTGCCTTTTCGGCCGATGCGCCGCTGGCGCAAAGCACCCTGACGGTAAAATACCAGGGCTGTTCGGCGCTTACCTGCTTTATGCCGACCCAGAAAAAATTTGAACTGACCTTTGCCCCGCCAGTTCAACCCGCTTCTGAAGCCCTCGGGCAGGCCCCTGCCTCGCAACCTGTCGCAGCCGCAATAGATTCGCCGGCTGTAATCTCAGAAGCCACAACCGCCGGCACCGGAAAAACAGGCGCTAAATCCGAAAATGCTGTCATACAGGCAACATCGGCACCTGTGCAGGTAGAACTGTCACAGCAGGGTATCGTCGATTTCTCGGCGGCCCTCGAAAAGCAGGGTATTCACTGGGTGCTTCTGCTCGCTTTCATTGGCGGCCTGCTCGTCAGCCTGACCCCATGCGTCTACCCGATGATTCCGATCACCCTGTCAATTATTGGTGGTCGTAACGAAAACGTCAGTTTCTACAAGGGTCTGGGCCTCTCAGCCACCTACGTCGCCGGGCTTTCGCTGACCTATGCGCTTCTCGGCCTCGCGGCCGCCACTTTTGGCGCTCAGATTCGCGGCTTCATTCAAGGTCCGATGTTTCAGGGGCTGGTCGCGGTTATTTTCTTTCTGCTGGCCCTTTCGATGTTCGATCTGATCATGCTGCAGGCACCGGCCGCGCTGCGCAACCGTCTTGGCGGCATAAAAAAAACCGGTATTTTCGGCATTTTTGTCATGGGCATGGTATCCGGCCTGATGGCTTCACCCTGTGTCGCAGCCCCGCTGGCCGGCATTCTTGCCTTCATTGCCGCTACCGGCAGCCAGGCCCTCGGTTTTTTCATGCTGTTGCTCTTCGCCTGGGGCATGAGTGTGCCGCTGCTGCTGATCGGCGCATTTTCTGGCTCGCTGAATGCCATGCCGAGGGCCGGCGAATGGATGAACCGGGTTAAAGAATTCTATGGCTTTCTGCTACTCGCCGCAGCCCTGTATTTTGCTAAACCAATTATCGGAATCGCCTGGGCAGAGCTCGGCATCGCTGCTCTGCTCGCATCTTTTGCGGCGTTTCTCGGTCTCTTTCACAATATTTCAGAAGATGCTGGGCTGCAACCAAGAGTATTCAAATCCTTCGGCGTTGTCGCCGTTGCCGTTGCCTGTGCCTTTGCCATCAGTGCCGCCTCGCAGTGGGGCTGCCTGTGCCTGCCTAAATCAGCCGCTGAAAAGCAGGAAGACAAAGCCGAAACCTTCTGGCAGCATGACCTGCAGGCAGCGCTTAAAGAAGCCGCCGCCACCGGTAAACCGCTGTTTCTCGATTTTCGCGCCGACTGGTGCACTGTCTGCAAGGATCTTGAGCTGAATGTCTTTCCGCGACCCGAAATCCGCAGTCTTCTCGGTCGCATGGTGCCGGTCAAAATCGACGCCACCAGCCCCGATGACGAAAAGGTTAACGCCCTGCTCAAGCAGTTTGGTATCGTCGGCCTGCCAACCCTGGTCATTCTTCAGCCCGACGGCAACGAAGTTACCAGTCTGCGAACCGTCGGTTTCATCTCGCCTGAACACCTTGAGAAGAAATTACGTGCCGCCCTGCCCTGAGCGTTAACAACAGCATGTAGTCAGGTTATAGGTTATAAGCCCCAAATGGTGCTTTTATATTAAAGGCCGGTGGGCAGGTCGATGAATTCGTAAGCAAGTTTGAATTTTTTCGCCAGATGTCGACCGAGAGCGTCGGCGCCAAAGGTTTCGGTGGCGTAGTGACCGGCCGAAAACATGTGAATTTCACGATCTCTGCATGCTGCGACAGCCTGGTGAATTATTTCGCCGGTAAGAATGGCGTCAACCTTACCTTCATAAACAAGCGGGTCGCTGACAGTGTTCCAGCCACCGCCTGAGATGATTCCGGCCGTCTGAATCTTTGCCGAACCAAAGTCTAGGTGAGTAACTACCGGGCCAATAGCCTTTTCGACGCGTTTTTTAAAGTCGCCGACACTGATCGGCTTATCGAACTTTGCCAGCACGCCAACCGCGTTGGCCCGGCTTCCACCAAAGGGAGCCTGCACTTTTGCCTTGAGAAGATCGGCAATAATGGCATTGTTGCCAAACTTCGGGTGCGCATCGAGGGGCAGGTGGATCGCATAGAGGTTGAGATTGCCGGCAATCAGGGCTTTGACGATCTTGAGATTGATACGGTCGAGGCGGGTCCATTCGCCACCCTTCCAGAACAGGCCATGATGCACGAGCGCGAAATCGGCGCCGCGCCGCGTGGCTTCTTTGAAAAATTCGACGGTGGCATCGACGCCGGCAACGATTTTGCTGACCTTGTCGCTGCCCTCGAACTGCAGACCGTTATAGGAATAATCGTTAAAAACCACTTCGGCAAAAAGTTCGTTGATGTGATTGATGATATCTTTGCGACTTGCCATTGCAGGGCTTTCCTTTCGTGCTGTTACCATTTGTCGAGCAGATATGAATTGTTCAGGCTGACCTTGAGATCGGGCCTGGTAGAAGTGAAGTCGATGCTCACCCGCGAGCGTTTTTCTGCGCCGATGTAATCGAAGAGAATCTGGTCGCTGAGCAGATTGCCAAAATAGGCCCAGTGCATATTCGACTGCAGAGTCGGGTCAATTGGAACCCAGCCCTTGCCGCTGAAGAAAACTTCGCACCAGGCATGCCCGACAGCCGTCTCTTTGCCGATCAATTCAGTCTTCACAAGAAACCCTGTGGTTACCCGGGCCGGAATGCCCTTTTTAAGGCACAAGGCTGCGAGCAGTCTCGAAAACTCAGTACAGTCGCAGGCATCAGGGTTTGCTAACGCCCATTCGACCGAGCGATCTTCGAAGTTTTCGCGGTATTTCAGACCATTGGCGACAGCAATGGTGGCGTTCTGCACATAATTGCCGGGCTGAGCGGCAACTTTGGCAGCAAGCGCGGCCAGGGTCGGGTTTTCCATGCTCAGCAGCTGATCCTGAGCCAGAATTCTGACATCGGGGGTAGAAACAGTCGCAGCGGGAATCTGACTGCCGAGCAGCGGCACTGTAGCGATACGATAAGTCAGCTTCAGCTGCAGTTCAGGCGCCAGAAGCTCTCGCGGCACGCCAAGTCGCAGTTTGGCCCCTTCTTTTGCGTCGATAGAAGCCTTTACTGCCCGGCCGCGCGAAATAAATTCGGCGCCAGCCAGTGAAACGCTCTGGTGGTTGGCTACATCGGGGATTGGCTTGATGAGAAAGTCGAGTTTTTCAAGGGCCGAAGGCGTGCTGATTTTGAGCCCTATCGTTTCTATGAGCCTGAAGTCGCCTGGCTCAAGTGAAAGCAACATTCGCTGAAGGCTTTCGCGGTTGAGGACATTGGGAAACCTCTGTAAAATTGCCTTACAGTCTGCCGCAAGCCCTTCGAGCTGGCCGGCGAAGTATCTGGCTCTGATCCAGGCGTCATGGGCATAGCCTTTTTCATCAAAAGCCCGGGCGGTGTTAAAAGCCCGAATCGCCGGGTTATAATCGCGGCGTTCGAGATACTGCAATCCGAGCAGATAAAACGGATAAGCGTCGTTGCCAGCTTTAGGTGCGTGTTTTTGTAAAATTTCGAAGGCATCGTCGTCGAAACCAGCCTGTTCAAGAGCTGTCGCCATCGCGACGGCGACTGAGCCATCTTCGGGTGCCAGCTTCAGCGCCGCGGCAAGATAATCGGCGGCGACCTGTGGCTGTTTAAGCTCATTCAGGTAAATCAGACCGGCAATATACGGAGCCTGAAAATCCTGCGGATCGAGAGCCATAACGACCCTGGCGGCATTGATTGCTTCTGTTTCACGACCCTTTATACGGCGCAGAGCGATCAGGTAATTGCTCCAGAAACCCTTGCCGGATGGGACTTTTTCGCAGGCCTCAGCCAGCAGCCGGCGCGCCTGTTCGAATTCGTTGCGCTTCATCAGGTCGAGGGCGCGATTGTTGAGGTCGACTGCCGCATTATATTCATCAACCTGGCTTTCTTCATGGTCGATTTGTGGCAACTGGCTGATCTCACGGGCTGTGTATCTTGGCGCCACCGGAGTTTCAGGAAAAAAACGTGATAAATCGGCCGCATCGGCAAAAGCCATGCTGCCGAAAAAGAAAAAGAGAGCCCCTGCGGCGGTTTTGATCGACAATCTCATGAAACTATCTTACCATCCTCATCAGCAGTTAACAACCATTTGCCGTTACCGCCAGCAATTCTCAGTCAACAGTCTGTTACTGGTTTTGGGTCGGTGTTTCGTCGGGGTTGTTTGCCTCATCCTGTATCTATATGGAGTTTCGAGTCTTTGCCAAGATAACTTTATAGTAAATGCTTAGATATCAGAATAATACAGAATCAGATATTGGGGTCCAGCTGGCGGCATGCGTCCGTGTCTGCCAGCTCTTCTTGTTCTTTCGCGTAGTCGAAAGCCGTTTTGCCAAAATTGTCTTTTATGGTTTTATCCGCACCGGCCTTGAGCAGTCGGTTAACTGCATATTCAAAGTATTCGCGTGACTCTTTATTTCGTTTTCCATGGCAGATGCCGACTGTCCACATCAGAGCCGTTTTGCCCTCATTATCGCGAGCATTGATATCAACCCCGGTCGCAAGAATGCAATCCATGCATTCCCGGGAAAAATACCGCCAATGATTGAGACTCTGCATCAGAACGCTTCTGCCGTTTTCAAGGCGTATGCCTGCATCGGCGCCTTCTTTAACCAGAGCTTCCATGGCATCAAGCTCATTTGCTTCTGCTGCATAATACAGGGCCGATTTGCCGAAATTATCGGTTTCATTTATATTCGCACCCGCTTCAACCAGGCTGGCTGCGATTTTGATAAACAGGCTACTGAAAGAAGACTTTATGGCTGCGTTCAACAATGCATTTCGTCCATCCTGATCTTTGCTCCCGATATTAGCCCCAAGCCCGATAAGAGTGGCTACCGTATTACTGTGGCCTTCAGTGGCGGCATAGATCAAGGCTGTTTTGCCAGTTTCGGTCGTTGCGTTTACATCGATTCCCATTTCTATGAGACGGCGTATCACTTCAGGAGTATTTCCGAAGTTTGCCGCATTCATAAGTGCGTCCAAGCCCAAAGAATCCCTGGCATGTATATCGGCTCCAAGTCTTACAAGCTCGGTCAGCATCTCGGGGTTTTCATTACAGGCAGCTGCCAGCAAAAAAGCGGTTCTGCCGTGCCTGGAATCCCGTTCATTTATATTGGCGCCGGCTTTGACGAGTATCTCCACAAAGGCCAGTGTATAAGGGAGCATAGCTCCATCCAGCAGGGGGGTATTCCCTAAGGTATCTCTTGCATTCACATCGGCCCCGGCATTTATAAGAATTTGCATGTTTTCGGGGCTGAGAAAACTATAGAACAAAGGAGTGCTACCGAAAGAATTCCTGGCATTGACGTCAGCGCCGGCTTTAAGCAGCATGCTCATGATAGCGGGGCTGGCATCACAAATGGCAGCGATATGTAACACTGTATGCTTGTTAAGAGCGCCAATAGCGTTTACATCAGCTCCAGCCTTGATAAGCGTATCAACAATTTCGGGATTATTTGTGCAGTTTATGGCACAGGCCAGAACCGGATATCCATACATATCCGTGCAGTTGAAGTCAATTTCGTTTTTCAGCAGTTTCTTCACCTCATCGACAGTCGTTTTATTCTCTCTGGCCTCAAAGAGCTTGATCATGGCCATGCCGTTTGTCTTGCCGTCCGCTTCAGAGCTGGCGACGATACCCGGCCAGTAAATCATGAAAATACCGAACAAAATTACGCACAAAGTCCGCTTCATCATTTTTTCCCCTGCGGCTTACGAATCTTGATGCCAAACCCACACGGAATCTCGCTGACTTTCTTGCCTGAGCTTTTATCTTTAATCTCTCTGTCTTTGCTGTTCAGATAACATCTGCTGCCGCCATCAAAAATAACTGCAGAATCAAAGCCGAGCTTTACAAGATTTTTTTGGATTTGCGCTCCGCTGATCTCGTTGCCCTGCTTTTGGTTTGTCTGGTTTACTGGCTTGGTGGTTACAATCACATAAAGTTGCCCCCTGCGCAAAGCAAAAACAGTGTGCAAGGTCTCTTTAAGCTGCTCCGACTGCCAGGCACTCGTTATCTTTTTTCCTTGTTTTGCAAGATCTGCTCGAAGCTGGTCGAACTTCTGCTCTTTTAAAATGTCACCGCCCAATAGACCTTTTCCATTGTTGATTATCAGTGCGCCGCCTGCCATAAGGCTTATCACTCTGTTATAGGACTTGCCTGGGTTATTAAAATTAACCGTTACGCCATCTTTATCATTGTTCGAAGTCAGGCCAATGGCATGGTTTCCATCTTTTAAAACGGCCAAAGCACCCCTTTTGGAAACCTTCGGAAGCGTTGCCTGATGCTCCAGCTTTCCGTCGATGATTATTGTTCCGAGAGGTTTTTTATCGTAAAAGAAAGTGCCGTTGACTACGATATCGTATTTATCGCCGACTATGATTTTGTCAAGTTTATCATCTGCTTCTCGACCGCTGAGGCCTGGATTACAGAGCAGAATGTCGAGTTTATCAACCGCTTCGGCCGTATACCCGAGTTTTCTGAGGGCAATGAGCGTCTTTTCAATCTCATCAGCAGGCGCTTTCTCGTGTGAAGAGGAAGTCTTTGGAGCTGCCGAAAAAAGGCTGAGGTTGAAGACCCATTGCTCTTCAAATTTTTTGAGTTCCTTGTTCAGCCTTGTCTGCAGGTCGGCTAAATGTGTCTTTTTCTCTTTGTCAGACATGCCATGAGCGATAGCGAATTTTTCGGCCTGAGCTTTTGCGCCGGCATGTCTGGAAAGCAGACTGGCCTTGTCTTCTACATGAAGCTTTTCGGCTAGCGTGAGTGGATGTTCATTTGGGTTCACTTTGTATGAATCTTTCAAACACGCCACAAATATCCCTGCTTCAAGTAATTGCTCGGCAGAGATGTTGCCGGGATTGTTGTTTTTTTCAGCAAGCAACAGAGTTGCATTTTCCAGGAGTTCAGCAAACTTCTGCTTTTCTGCAGACATGACATTTCCTCATTTTCTCACTGTTTATGCGGTTAAACGCCTGTGTTTCACTCAGGATATATTATCAATGTTTCGTTGGCAAACACGCTGCAAAAAGTCGAATTCCCTGTCATACTGAACTTCAATGAGAATAACTTCGCCCTTATGGTTCTTGCACTTTAAATCGAGCCTGCTGGCTTTGCCTCTGGCTGATTCTTTGTTGCTTTCACTTTCGAGAATTTCGACGACAGTAATATCTTCGAATAGCAGCTCAGATAAAAAGCCCTCTAAAATGTCAAAATTGGCCTTACTGCGTAAAAGCCTTTTCATCGCCCAGTCAAAGCCGATCAGTTTTCGAGCCGAAGCCATTGCCTGCTCCTCAAGTCATCCCCGGATCAGTATAGCTCTTTTCCTCGAGCCGGGTCAACAACCCGATAATCCCGACAGCAATCTCATCGCCAAGGCCTTAGCTCCCCGCTTTCCCCCTTCGGGGACAAGCGCGGGGTGACGTGGAGACAGCTGATTTTGCATGCTCAATGCTGACAGAGGACTAGTCAGACGGGATTTCGAGACGTTCATAGAATACTGCAAGCTCTTTCGGGTCAGGCTTTGCAAAACACAGTTTCTTTTTTGCATATTTGAAAAAGGGAAACAGACCGAATGCCTCGCCGCCGTCACGTGAGAGCAGAACCACTTCACCAACCGGCAGATCGAGAGTCGGTCGCTTGTCAGCTGCCAATGCACGGGCTTCGGGGCCGCTGAGATCGGCAAAGGGTTCTTTTGCGCCGGGCGGCGTCTTCATCACGATCAGATTGTTCAGAATGGATTTTACACCGCGCAGAATATCGGTAAGGCCTTCTATAGCCTGCGGCACGCTCTCAGACAGCGGCTCGACCGGCTCCCGCAGGAACTCTTTCAGTTCACGCAGCATCATCAGTGGATTTGTGTCAGACGATTCACTGAAAATGCCGGCCAGCGAAAAGGTAAAAAAAACCGGGCTGCCTCGCGCCGCCTTCATTGACAGAGAAAAATTATGCAGACTGCGTAGAGCGGTCGGTCCGACCAGGCAGCCTTTGAGGCACTCGCGGATACTGCGTGCCAGCACGTCCGATTCCTGGGCGTAAAAGAGGCACGACTGGAGGAAACACAGATTAAGAAAAGCGATCAGGTTATCAGCGGTCTGGCCGATGTAATTCAGCTGCACTTCTGGTTTTGCCGGCTGAAAAAGCATGGCAAAAGGGTCAGAGATAAAAGAAGGGTATCTGGTGATAATTTCACGGGCCGGACCGGGCACAGCAACTCCGGGTCTGGCGGCGGCCCCAGTCGAGGCATTAACTTTTGCTGCCTCAGGCGCGGGTTTACCATCTTCAGATGCCGCCTGAGTTCTTTGCGGACCTTTTTGAATGCCAGCTGCATCAGCAGGCTTTACAGTCCGGGCTATACCAGAACCCGATGCCGGCTGAACCTGGTCCGTAACCCGATTTTTTGCCGACACTGTTACAGCTGCTTCCGAAGCCAGTTGCCGGGCATTTTCTTCAAAAGGCGAAGCTTTCTCAGCAGTGGCAGAAGTCGACAAAACCTTGCCTGGCTCTCTGTTTTGTGGTGTTGAGACTGCCACTGCCTCAGGCCGGGCAACTGGCTCGGCCGCGCTTGCTTCAGTCCTGGCTGGGCCAGTGGCAGCACTGCTGGTGGCTGAGTCGATATCGCCGGGGCCAGCACCGGATTTTTCAGCAATACTTTTCTGTGCCGCTTCAAGATCGATGTCTGTAGATATCACCGGAGCTGCAACCTCTGGCCTGCTGCTTTCAATTCTCAGCACTGTCGGCCTTGTTTTGAGTATCTCTTCGTCGGATATCCCGTCTGCGTCGACCACATCGAGCATGGCGGTTTCTGTTTCAAAATTCTGGTTCTGCATAAAGGCCTCTTCACTGGCTGGCAGCCCGTCTTTATGCTCCTGTTTTGCTTTGCCGGTGGCTATTTCTTCGAAGCCGGCAAGTTCATCGGCGAAGCTGGCAATCTCTTCGGGCTTCACGCCTGCAAGCTCGACCGCCAGTTTTTCTTCTTCCTCCTTGCGGCGCTTTTCTTCTTCGATTTTCTGCACCCTTTTGAGCTCCATCTGCTCTTTGAAAGACAGCCCCTTTTCCTCTGGCTGTCCTTTATTTTCAGCAGTTTCTCCCGCCTTGTCGGCTTTTTCAGCCTCTTTGGCGGCTTTCTCCTCTGCCGCTTTTTCCTTTTCTTTTTTTGTCTGATAGGGAATCGCGTCGAGCGCTTTCAGGGCCTCTCTGGCTTTTCGCGACACAAGCGGGTGTTTGTGATACTGCACCTTGGAAATAACTGCCCGCAGACCATTATTAACGATGTTTGGCAGAAATGGCGCCACGTTTTCGAGCACCCACTCGTCGGGTGAGCCCAGCGCATAGTCGAGAACAATCGCCAGTTCGTTGACCGGCATGCTGTGAATGACACTGAAGGCCGTTTCCGCCACCATCGGGTCTGGATCGGTAATCAGAGTAAGCACGTAAGCAAAATGCGTCGGTCGCCCGCTTTTAATCGCCTTCTCGCAGGCCATGGCCCGAACTTCGGGGTCAGGATGATTGATACAGGTATCTATAAAATCGAGCGCATCGGGCGGAATCGCGTCTCCCATGGCCCCGAGTGTGGCAATCAGCATCTCGCTGGTGCCATAGCCGCAGAGGTATTTCCACATGCTTGGCTGCAGCTCCCCTGCCCCATTGCCCTTCTGCAGAATCTCAAGAATGCGCCTCTCGGTCGAATAATCGCGCGGAAACGCCTCGAGCGTCATCACGACCTGCATCATGAACACTGCCATCTGCTCATTCTGCTCGTAGCTGATCGCCTTCTTCAGTTCAGGCAGAAGATCGTGACGCCGGTCGAACAGTGCCCGATACACCGCCGCCCGCTTCACTTCAACATCTGAACTATAAAACCGCGAAATCAGCTCTTTGGTCATTGCCGAAGGCTCGTTTAAAATGTTTCCGCTTCAGCAAAACTGCCTGCATTCGCGTCTTTGGCCGATAATACTGGAATCATGCCGGGGAGAAAAGGCCATTCGATACCGATTTGCGGATCATCCCATTTAATCGCCCGTTCATCATCGGGCCGATAAAACTCGGTACAGAAGTATTCAAAATCTGCTATTTCTGACAGAACAAGAAAACCATGTGCAAACCCGGGCGGAACATACATCATCAGGCAATTTTCGTCTGAAAGCACCTGCCCGAACCAGCGGCCAAAAGTTTTTGAGTTTTTTCTGAGATCGACAGCCACGTCAAATACGCTGCCTCTGGCAACTCTGACAAGTTTGCCCTGAGGGAATTGCTTCTGGTAATGCAAACCACGCAGGGTGCCCACGCAGCTTCTACTGTGATTGTTCTGAACGAAAGCGACATCGATGCCCGCATCTTTGAATTTTTTCTGCTGCCAGGTTTCAAGAAAAAAACCTCTGGCATCTCTGAAAACCGCGGGTTCAATCAACAATACACCATCAAGTTCGCAGCAGCTGATTTTCATGTATTTTCCCGGCTATTCAAAAATTTGTTCGATATTTTCCAGTTGCAGGTTTAAGTATCACGCCTGCGCATAAGGGTTAGCAAGTTCTATTTTGACTTTATTCAGAAAACTTTCCAGCCCCAGCGGTTGAAATATTTAATGGCACTGCTGATGAACATGGCGGCAAATTTCCAGCTTTTATGGGCCGAACGCTCCCAGAAGTGAACGACCTCGGCTTCAGGAAAAAATACCGTTTTCATTCCCTCTTTCTGAAACCTTCTGCAGAGGTCGTAATCTTCGAAGTAAAGAAAAAAATGCTCATCAAAGCCTTTGAGTCTGCGTAACTGTTCTGTCCGGCCAAGCATGAAAGAGCCGCTTAGAAGGGGCACTTCAGCAATCGAGTTATAATCGATATCCTTCATCTCATAAGAATCCATTCGTTTCTTGAAAAAGCGCTGCAACCGGGCCGGGCAAAATTTTCTGAGAAAAAGGTCGAAAACCGCCGGGTATCTTTTATTCAAATACTGGATCGTGCCATCTTCGTTAAGCACTTTCGGCGCAATCAGGCCAGCCCCGGCGTTCGCTTCAAGAAAGCTGATCATTCTGCTGAAAGTGCAGGGCCTAACCAGCATGTCTGAGTTCATAATGGCAAAATATTCGGAGTTACAGCGCTCAAGATTAATGTTGTGATTGCCGCCGTAACCGGTAACTTTTTCGTTTATGAGAATATCGACCTGCGGAAAATTGCCCCTGACAAATTCGATTGTCTCGTCTTCGCAGCGATTGGCCACGAGAAGAATCTGACAGTCGATGTCTTTCGTGTTTTCTACTATCGTCGGCAGCAAGCGCCTGAGGTGATGCACCTGATTCAAACTGATCAGAGAAACAGCCAGCTTGAATCTGGCCTTGGTGTCAATGTTTGTCATAATTACTGTCTGAATTTGCCAATTGCGAACCCGATTGTTCTGGTAAAATTAACTTAAGATTTCCTTCTTTTCTCCATAAAGGTGCGAAGGAAGTGCCGAACATCACCAACGGCGAGGGTTTTAATGTACATTGCCAGGCTGAATAATGCAAGAAAAGGAAACATTACCATAAACGCCCTGTTAAGTTCTTTCAAATTCCAGTACATTTTGATTTCACCTTTTCGCATGTTCCACCTGGAAGCGCTCAGACCGCCCGATGTCAGAGGCAGCCTGTTCAGAACGACAAGCGGCATTTTCAATTTATAAAGACCATAACTGAATGCCGTTCTCAGCCACAGATCATGATCTTCGGCAAAGCGCATTTTTTCGTTAAACCAGAGAAAATTTTCTCTTTTAATCACTACGCTTGGCGTGGTTGCAAAGTTCTTCAGCAAAATCATTGGAAAACTGACCCGCATCAATTCGAAACTCTCGGGCAAAAGCCGCTTGTTCAGGATGTCTTGATCCAGGGTCGCTTTGTGCGCAAGGCATGGAACTGCGTCGCGCGAGACGACGTTAAAAACGACCTCCAGCTTCTGCGGATGCCAGCAGTCGTCGGCGTCTAAAAATGCGACGTATTTCCCTGTGGCCTTTCTGACCCCCTCGTTTCTGGCCTTTGCAGGGCCAGAATTTGCTTGCCGGAAATACCTGAAGCGAACATCGCGGTTTAAGAAGAAGTTTTTGATCAGTTCGCCCGAACCATCTTCGCTTCCGTCATCTATCACGACGATCTCAAAATCTTTATATGTCTGATTTATTACAGAATTTAAGGTTGGAATAATTGTGCGCCCCGAATTGTAACAGGGGATTATAACTGAAAAGAAGGGACTATCAGTTAATTCATTCATCGAGTTTTTCCCAGTATGGCGGCTTACCCAGCAGTTTTCTGCCCAGATCCAGCAATTTTGCCTGTTTTGCTTTATTCAGCACTCTGGCAAGAAAAACTCGCAAACAAACGCGCAGAAATCTGCCAATCCAGATTTTCGACGGTAAAAAACCGGCAAGTCCGTGCTTTTGCAACGCCCGCCGATTTTCAAAGAGATTGATAAAAGAATTTTCCGGTCGGCTGCTCATTCCCCCGACACGCATGTTTACAGTTATCAGGTCGTCTATAAATAAAGCCTCGCCATTTTTAAGGTATCTCAGCAGAAATTCGTAGTCAGCAGCAATTCTGAAGCTCTCGTCAAAACCGCCGTTATCGAAGAGTGAGCGGTGATGAAACGACCCGGTATGGGGGACGCAGTGAATACTTTTAAAAGTCTCTCTTACCTTTTCCCAGGGGTCTCCCAGTTGCTCAAGAATCGCTCCACATCGATTGACGACATTGATCGACCCATAAACATACTTTTCGTAACGAACTTTGTTCTTTAAAACCGATGCTGCCTGCTCCAGCACGAGAGGTGAAGCAAACTCATCGTCAGCACCGACAAAGCATATCCATTCACCGGTGGCAACCTTAATCGCCTTGTTCCAGGCATTATAAACCCCGTCGTCCGGTTCAGAAACGAGGTAATCGATTTTCGCAGCGACGCTTTCAAGGTATTCCCGCGTGCCGTCTGAAGAATTGCCATCAATGACGATCAGCTCATAATCTTTCTGTTTCTGCATCCAAACAGAGTTTAAGCAGCTCTCAATCGTATTTCTGGCATTAAACGCCGCAATTATTATTGAATAAAACATAAAGATATGGAATGGTCAAGTAAAAATGGACAATTTTTCAAGCGGCCATTCTTGCTTTGTCGACTGAGGCGAATTCTGTCGATGCTTTATAAGCAAGGTAAGAATTTCCCCGGTTACAGTTATACACCTAAGACCAAGAATTCATGACCCGACAAACCCCCAATATATCTTCAGAGGAATGAAAATAAGAAATCGGAAGGCTTAACGTAGTTTCGTGAATCTCCTGGCTAACAGGGTAATCGCCATCAAGAATGCCAAGCATAGCTTTTTGCTTATGAGGAGCTAGTGGATAATGTATTTCAGTTTTGATTCCATGCTTTGCTAAGTAATCCCTTAATTCGTCTCTTCTGCTATGCCGAACATTAAAGATGTGATAAACATCCTTGAAGCCTTTTTGCGTAGTTGGCTTTATATAGCTTGGTGCTAGATTTTTAAGGTAAAGGTCCGCCAATCGTCTTTTATGTTCATTAATATCATCTAACACCTTAAGCTTAACTAATAAAAACCCAGCCTGAATTTCATCTAACCTAGAATTATAACCAATGACATCGTTAACATACTTAGTAGATGAACCGTAATTCCGAAGGGTTTTTAGTCTCTTGGCCAATTTGTGGTCATCGGTCGTTATGGCCCCAGCATCTCCAAGCGCACCGAGGTTTTTAGTCGGATAAAAACTGAAGCAGCCAACACCAAAGGTTCCAACCTTTCGGCCATAGTATTCAGCACCGTGCGCCTGAGCAACATCCTCTATAACTTTTAGTCCGAATTTGTCAGCAATTGCAATGATTGGGTTCATATCACAGGACTTGCCATAGAGGTGCACAACAAGAATTGCCTTCGTTTTTTCTGTCAGGCGTTCTTCTATTTTCCTGGGATCGATGTTATACGTAACAATGTCCGGCTCAACCAAAATGGGTTTAAATCTGTTTCTTATAATCGCCAGGATTGTAGCAATGTATGTATTGGAAGGAACTATGATTTCGCTGCCTTCCTCCCAGTCGAATGCGCCTAATGCCAATATGAGAGCGTCTAAGCCAGAAGCAACACCGACACAATGCGACGTTCCACAATACTTTGCAAACTCTGTCTCAAACTTATCAACATTTTCTCCAAGAATATACCAACCACTTTTCAGAAATTCACCAAATGTCTCTTTATAACTTTCAAAGAGCTTCTCATTGACTTTTCTGAGATTTTCATATTCAATCATCTGTATTCCTCATCAATGTAGTCTCCTTGGTCATAAAATTCAGACGCACAAACAAGAAGTATTGCCCCAGGGGAAAACTTATCCATCGTGTGCCAGTCTTCAGGAAAAACCAAAAGACATTTCTGGGGGGCATCAAGCACAAACAGTTGTTCTTCCGCCCCATTATTTACATATATTTCACAACTACCACCCAGACAAACAAGAGCTTGGATTGTTTTTTTATGCCTGTGCCCACCCCGGCGCCCAACAACATCATAAATGTAGTAAATTCTCTTGATATCAAAAGGCAAAAGCTTTTCCACAACCGTCAAGCGGCCTGTCTCGGTCAAAAATGTTGGCAACTTAATAATTCTGGCCATTTCATTCCCCCAACAATTCTGATTTGCAAAAAACATTATAAACTCCCAACAATCTTCTTTTAATGGCTTTCAGCAAAGCGACAAAGCCTTTATCCGCCTTGACAGAACCATTGTAATCGTAGTCTTCCCCCATAAGAGCGACTTTCTTTCTTATCATTTCTAAATGCCGCACATATGGCACATATAGCTGAGCAACTTCATGTTTTTGTAACAGATACGTTCCAAAGTCCACCAAACCAGAATCTGTAAATTTTAATTTATGAAAATGGAAGAAAACCAGCTCTTTCCGTCTCTTTAAAATATCAAATTGTTGAATATTCCACGGAGCTACGCCACCACCTGGGTTTTGCAAAACATGTACGCTGTCAAAACGTTCCAGCCAGTCATCCAGGTATTTCTGATCTCCAAATTTGCCACCTTCAACCTTTGCATAGCACCAATCCAAGCAAGCATTTCGCCACCATTCAAGCACTTCCATTCCCTTAGAATTGTTTCTAAATGTCATAAACTGGACACAATAAACGCCACTAATCTTGCTCTGATCATATTTCGGAGTATAACGATGTTCCGTTATCAGAACAGATTTTTCGCCCAACTCGTCTACAAGCCTCGACGGATCAGAATAAAAATACAAGTCGGCATCAAGGTAGGTACAATGATCTAGATTAAAATATTGAATGGCAAACCTTATCACAGAAGGAGTGCATGTCCAACAGTATTCACCAGCAGTCCTTGTTCCCTTTATTTTTAACAATTTTTCGTCTTCAAAATCTTTTAGACTAATCACAGTAACAGAGTCTAAAGCCATCTCTTTAAGCAAAGCATAACATCTGTCGTCAAAGGCAAAGATATACAAATGAAAATTTTGGCAGCAAGCGCTAAGTGACTCATACATGGCCAAACCGCGTGTAAAAAAACTGCTGTCAAAAAGAGTACAGTAATTATACATTTTTAACTTTCCTTGCCAAAACGACATTGTCCAAGTAAAGATCTTCGTTTGCAGGAAGAATTTTTGATAAAGCAAGCCCTATTATATTAAAAGGCGACATAACCAATATGGAAATTACTAAATTTAAAATTGCTTTTTTTGTCACCAATTTTTTGTAAAAGTAAGAATTCAGAAGCTGAAAAATTACCTCGATTCCGTTATTGCTTTTTCGATGTTCAACTATTTCAAATCCGTTATCAACAAGAATATGCTGCAAACCAAACGAGGAATATCTTGCAAAATCATAAGGTTGTTCGTGTTCATCCCACATAAATGGCACTGTTAATAAAAAAAAACCCTTCATCTTCAGAATTCTATTAGCCTCCCTCATAAACTCTACCGGGTTAAAAACATGTTCAAAAACTTGATTTGCCATCAGTGAATCAAAAGATTGATCTGCAAATGGCATCGCCTTGCCATCGTAAAAAAAATCAGCCTTCTTAGTCTCTCTGTTAAATCTAGTGTCTAGCTCAAGCCCAAAGATTTCACCCATTTTAATGAGCTTTGAATAAGGCTTTTGCCCACACCCAATATCCAAAATTTTCCCAGATAGCTGACCAATCAATTCAGAAACATGCCTATACAACCCTCTTCTCGCGAAATAAAAAGGGTTGACAAAAAGCCCGATAAAACCAGGATTAAACTGCTCATTGTTTAAAATATTTTTAATAAAATCTAACACAAAACCTCTTTAATTTCGCAAGAACCCGAAAACACAGATTCAAAAGTTTCTGCTTATAACTCCGCTTGAACTCAGCTTTGATGAAACTGCCATTAATATAATAAGCTAAGCCACTACTCATGCACTCGTTGCAACCACTATGGTTATTTTTATTTTCAAGTATCTTCGTCCATTCATCCGATACAAGCAGATTCCCTGAAGAATAAAATTTGTGGTTTTTAGGAATCTGGCAACAAGTTACAACATTCCCAGATTCATCAACATTCAACATATCAAACTGCGGGCAGTGAAAACCTTTTGGAGTTCTCTTAACAATACTTCCAATTTCATCAACCCCGAACAGCTCATCCTCGTATTTTTTTTTCTCATGATCCAGAGATTCTCCTTTAATATATGAATCCAGCTTCCACCAGTGATTTAAAATTGCATAATATGGGTTGAAAATGACATTGTGCTCGTTACAAAACATTTCGGCAATCTTTAATTCGTGCAAATTATACTTGTATACATGAAATAACATCACAAACCGCACCAACTTGGAGTAAGCCCTAACCTGTTCGATTACTTTGACCATGTTTGATTTAATTTTCTCAAAATCAAAGCCATGCATTCTTCCGTAAGTTTCATTAGAAAAACCAGAAACGGAAAACATTATAGAATCTGCATATCTAGCAAATTTTTCGTTTATTTCAGGTATCACTGAGCAATTTGTACTGATAGCAAATCTCAAATTATTTTTCGCTATTACATCAACAATCGAGCCGAATTTCGGATACAGAAGCGGGTCACCCCAATTATAAAGGCTTATTACCTGCCTTTTCCTAACACACTTGCTTGCTATCAACTTGGACAGGATCCGATCCAAATTGTCTGGATCCATGCTTTTTTTTTCCCTTGAAATAGCCTCCGAACCGCTATGGCAATAAAAGCATTTAGCGTTACAATAACCAACAATATCTATATAAACAGTTTCAAACTTTTTTTTCATATAGAAAACCTTTTGAATAAACGTTTTTCCCTAATTCGCTGAACTCAAAGAACTGCTCGATCAGACAGTAATTAAGCCGGCTTATTTTTTTTAAAAATTCCTCTTCATTAAGCAACCAGATAGGGTATGAAGCACCAGTAATTTCTTCTGGAACTTTTTGAATAGCCAACCGGGCTTTTTCCTGGTTCGCAAATGTCGTCCGGTCAAAGATTACGTATTCAAAGTCGTGTTTCAAGAGTTCCTCAAGAAGTATGTAGGGGGACTCAATGTATTGAATGACGCCTGATAATAGCAGCACATTTGGCCTTTTTTCCTCGACGCATTTCCCAAAATCACCGAAAAATTTCAGTCTGCTGTTTTCGAAACCCTCTTTTCCGGCCAACACAAAATTTTGCTGTTCAACAATGCTCCAGGAAACATTTTCAAGGCGGTCAAAAAACTTCTTATTCTGATAATAAGTGCTCCCTAGGCTTCCTCCGAAATCAAGAACATTTAACACTCCTCCAGATTTCGCAGCCGCAAACATAAGGCTTGCCAAAAGTGGCCAAGCATATTGTATCTCATCAAAAAGCACACTGTCCCTCTCATAGGCCGCATCGCCATTTTTCACCTTGAGAAGCGCTGCTTTAACCCTCTCAAGTATCAAATCCGAACCATAACCGATCGAATCAATCTGTGCCTTTTTCCAATCGTCATAGTTACCATGAAAACCGGAGTTCTCAGATACAAGATAGCGACACATATTCCAGATTAGAGGGGGAACTAAGTCTCTTAAAAGCCTCATGATACATGACTTTTTCATTATTCATTTTACCTTTGCTCGAGATCATTTAATTTCGTCTAATTATTCAATACCCGAGTAAGCCTGCCAGATTCAAAAAAGTCCAGCCAACTATCCTGCGACAAATTAATTATTTTTACCCCATTTAAGCGAAGACAATCAGCAAAAATCTTGTATTGCTTACACGCATTCATGCTCGCGAGGTGACTGTCAATAATGTCTGTCCAGCATTCGCCTGTGGTTGCTTGAATACGTATGTCTTTGGAATTATCGTAAAAATTCTGAATGTTTTTTTTGTAATCTCTAAGCACTGTTTGGTCACAGCCAAGTAAATAAATTTCTGAATAACCCATATAAGCCAAAACGGGAAAAGCCATTATTGGCCCTGTCTGCGGAGAAATAATAGGATATCTGATGTCAATATTACTGCAATCACAGGATCCACCAAGAAAAACATATCTGACTTTTCTCCCAGAAAAAAGACCAAATTTTTTAACAATTTCATAAGTCGAATGCCCAAGGATTATTTCTGTGGTATCCGGCAATTTTTGATCAGCTTGCTTTAACCAGTCTGCGTAATTTTCCAGAATCATTGGAGCATGATAAGGAGCAAAAAAGTGCATTTTCGGCTTAACATAATGCAAGTCTTCATGAAGATAGAAGTTGCTGACAGTAAAGCAGTCTTCCCCAGCCAACAATTTGAGGTTTTCAAGCCTCAAACTTGGTCCCGTAGCAATTAGAAAAGCCCTCTTGCCCTTGGCACAATTATGCAAATCGTTGTTTGAGTTTAACAAGTGCTTATGCTTAAAGCAAAAAAAACGATAAAGCACAAAAAGACGCTCAATAAAATCAAGCAAAAAAGGGGGTAAAAACCTTCGGAGAGCATATTTTATCTTTGCATTCATGACTTTTTACTTCTTAAGAATATTCAGAACATACTTTCTCATAAGGTTTTCAGCAACGTGCCAATCGTCTTCTTCATCAATGTCCACTGCAGTATACTCTGGCATCTCAAAAATGCCAATAGCTCCACAAAGCCTGTTCTTATATGCTCTAATATTCCCGGCCGTATTTATGTAAAAAGCACCGTTTTCCAGCAACTCACCTTTAAAATCCTGCCTTCTCGGCCTCGCTCTATAATCATAATTTTTGGAGGTTCCTTCAGGGTTCCAAAAAAAACGCTTTACCCTAACGCATGTTAACATTGAGTCATAAGAGCTGCTCTTGAAGATCCTCAGAGCGTTGGCAAAATGAATAGGCTGTGTCAAAGGGCTGGTAGCCTGAACGAGCATAAAAATATCATCGTCTTTGACCTCGCAATTACGAGATTCGAGAAACTCAAGCATTACGCTCTCTGAACTACTCATATCTTGAGCATTTTCAGCTAACCTGCGATAAATCAAAGATTTTTGCAAACCGAAGCTCTGAACGATTTTTTCAATCTCTTCTGAATCTGTTGCAACAACAATTTTTTCGATCTCTACCGTTTGCTCCAGCGCCGTAAGGCTCCAGAATATAAGCGGTTGATTACAAAAAAGTTTAATATTTTTTTTAGGAATGGATTTGCTTCCGCCTCTTGCCGGAATGAACGCCCAAATCATCACAAAGCCCCCTCAAACTTTCTCATTTCGTTTAGAGCAGCATAGAACCCAGCCCCATGGTGTAAATGCCCCGACCAGATTTCTGGGACCCAGGAAAAATTAATATCTTTCACCAAATCAAAAAAGTTGGCAAAATCGACCTCGCCTTCGCCGATTTGGAGTCCCTCTCCGCTTATCCCACCGGCATCAGAAATGTGGAGGTGGCATATAAATGGCTTTATTTTTACAGTGTAGTCAAGAAAACTGACGCCTGCATATCGGCAATACAAATGAGCATGACAAATATCAAAGGTAAGATTCACCGACGCTTCTTTGCAGAAGAAAAGCATATCCTCGGCAGTTACAAAAGCATGCTGAAACCACTCCCCTCCCAGATACCAAGGCCTTGGGGGCAAATTTTCCGGCAAAATTTCAAGTAGATCTCTGGGATAATCAAGTTTCAGAAAATTTTTCACAGCTCTTTCCATCATTGGCCGAGTGTCCAGTATATTTGCCTGGTCCAGAAGCATTCCACCGAGATGCATAACCAGCTTTGGCTTGGCTGCTGGGAAATTTTTTGCCAATAGAATAGTTTTTTCTATCGATCTCTGCAATACAGAAAGAGATCGTTCAACCTTTCCGAGATCTTCAGAACAAATATCAACAAGCTCACGATCAAAAATTTCTGGCGCATGCACATATAGTTCAGATTTTTCCGAAAACCCCTTAAAATCAACCTCAAGATCATTTTGAGAACAATGAAATTCAACAATCGGTAGATTTAAAGGCGCGATCTCGGAAAAGTCGTGAAATCTGCATTTTAATCCCCATTTTTTTGAAAAATTAAATGACTTCCATTGTTCTACCCCAAGCTCTGCCTCAAAATCGAACTTTGAAATGTAACACCCCGACTCAATACTTTTTATAAGAGGTCTGCCAATATATTGTTCCATCTCATGCTGAAAAATTCCTTTTCCTGGCGACATGAAGACAACATCGTTGAAAGTTAAAATGTGCCCTTTCGGGATGAAGACCTTTGCAACCGCAGATTTTGCGAAAGCCTCTTTATTTAACAGTTCCGCCTGAGTTACTTCCTTATTTTTGCCGAGAGCTTGCTCCAGGTTCTTTATGTCTTCTATCATCTGCACCCATTCAGAGGGTAAAAGTGAAGCCTTATGATCCGGACCCTTTTCGTTTTTATCAAAAGTAATATGTTTCTCTATAATTTTACAGCCCATTGCAACGGCAGCGACTGGAATAAAAATGCCGCGCTCATGCCCTGAATAGCCAATTATAGATGCGAAATCCTTTAACCGGTTCAAAAAATTTAAGTTCAAAGCGCCATATGGTGCCGGGTAAGTTGATTGTGTATGCAACAGGGCAAAGCAAATATTTTCTCTGTTATAAAATGCAACACACTTCGCAATATCTTCTTCTTCCCACATTCCGGTTGATATTATAAGAGGTTCTCCCAATGACGCCGCCTTGGTAATCAATGCTAAGTTTGTCATATCTGCCGATGCGATTTTTATAGCTGCGGGTGACAGTTTTTTGACAAATTCCACCGAAATTTCATCGAACGGCGTAATAATAAGATCCAATCCCAAATTATCACATCTCTTTTTTATTTCGAAATAATCATCCTCACTCAGTTCACACTCTTTTAAAATGGGAATCAGGTAGTCAAATGACCACTCAGAATTATTGCTGTTTTCAAGTATACTCTTACTGTAAATTGCCGGTAAACAACGTTTTTGAAACTTTACGGCGTCAACGCCAGCAAGTGCCGCGGCATCAATCAGTCTGAGTGCAATATCAAGCTTTCCGTTGTGATTTATACCTATTTCACAAATAGTGTAGACTGGGGCATCTTCTGTGACCTCAAAAAGCCTTTTTAATTTTTTGCTGCGAAAGTTATATTGCATGAGATCTCCAATATGACAGTGTATCAGAAACGGTCTGCTTGAAAGACATCTTGGGCAAAAAGCCTAGCTGGCACAATTTGCGAATATCGGCTTGAATTCTGTTACTGAAAGATTGCTCTTTAAAAAGAAGAGATTTATTTATTCTCATCTCAACACCTTTTTCTGAAAGAAAAGATGCTTTTAATACCTCATCAAGAACTTGCTGAACAGAGCGAGCTACGCCACTACCGATATTATAAACTTCACCAGGACAACCATTTTCCAAAAGGATCAAGTAGGCACGAGAGGCATCTCTGATATCAATAAAATCCCTTTCTTGGGTAAGATCGCCGATAGAAATACAAGGTTCAGCCTTAAGGGCCTCTATTCTAGCAATTTGCCGGCAAAGAGACGGCAACAGGAAGCTGTCTCTTTGTTCTGGCCCTGTGCAGTTAAACTGTCTGGCATAAACTATTGGTAAGCCCTTCTCTTTGTAATAAATAGACATGTTATATAAAAAAATTTTAGTCAAGCCATAGATTGAAGCCGGGTGCAGAGGAAATTCTTCTGAAATGGGCTCATGATAGCTCCGACCATATTCTGCCGCAGAACCTGCCATAACTATTTTTTTTATGCTGTTGCCTTCCTTGACGTATTCTAGAATAATTTCTAGGGCCGACAAGGGAATAATAACATTTGTATCAATCGAGCTGCGCAAATTTTTATTATCGGGCACAAATGAATTACCCTGCAGACAAACAATAAAATCAGGCCTGAAATCCCGCATTAGAGACAAAACGTCAACTTCTGCAATAGAGCGTTGGTCTAAATCAGGACAACCTTCAACCTTGTGAGAATTGTACAAAAGCTTTATCAAATAATTATTGTATCTGGCTTCACGAATGATTCCCTTTGATATAAAGCCAGAGCCGAAGATCAAAAGCTTCGAAGGATTCATTTAAGACCTGCAATGAAGAAAATGGTATCAGACTTTTCCGCTCTTTCCAGAGTATTTTTATATTCATCAATTGATGCAAAAAGGCCAGCTAATATGCTGTCCCCGCCGGGCTTTCCCTTTGTCAGCCATGCCAAATGGTTATCCAGGCCATATCTTTGATAATATCTGAAATCAAGCACTTGCATATCGGCTCTATCGAAAACGTATTCTAAAGCCTTCTTTGAATAAATAAACGGATGCATGGGCTGAAAATAGAAATCTCTATACGCCTTACAGTTATATAGACTGATCAAAGGGTCGTCAATACACGGAACCTCGACAATAATTTTTCCACCCTTGTTCAAATGGCCGCAGCATTCTTTCAGGAAAGGAAATGGTGATTTAATATGTTCAAAAACATGAAACATACAAATAACATCAAATTTAAACTGCGATGGAATCTTACTAATATCCTCGAAGGTGTCAACACAAAACCTTCCGCAAAATGCCCTGTTTTCTTGAGTCAGCTCAACTCCATAACGTTCTTTGTCCCCGAGCAATTCAAGAAATGCACCCGTTGAAGTTCCAATTTCAAGAACTTTTGTGGCAGAACTGAATTGAGATTGGATAATGTCATAGCGCTCTCTAGCAATAGTCTTGCTTCTTTCATGAAGTTCGTGAACGCCCGCAGATTTTATAAACCCTCTTTTTGCGGCGTGGGCATTATAGTTTTTATAAAATTCAGCTTCTTCCTCATCAGACATTACCGGGTTTATAAAAAAAAGATTGCAGCGGGAGCATGAATGGACTGAGCCATTTTCCATACCCCAAACGCTGTCATGAAAAAGATTCACTTCTGAAGAACCGCAAATCGGACAATTCATAAGCCCTCCAATAAGGTTGGAGCAAACGCTAAACCTTCACCCCAAATGATGTCAACTCACACAAGTATCAAGTCTGCCTGAACCCGCGAAAGTTCTTATTTTTACCAGTGTAGAGCTGCCGCAATTCGTCTACGGAACGTTTTGCCTGCATATCATAATAAGCCTAAACAAGCCTTGAATTTGCTTCAAACAAAGCCAGATGAAATTCTTCGTCCGACAAATTTGTGAAATTAACAGCAAGAAGATCAGAATTAAGATGCTTATTTTCATAAAAATCCTGAACATCCTGCAGTTTGCCTCGCTTAACAGCTTCAGTAAAAAGTTCTGAGCCGGGATATGGAGTTACCGGCCTGATCGTTCTAAGTTGAGCGCCATCACTGTATTTAAGAAGGAACTGTACACCTTTTTCAAGCGTTTCCTTGGTGTCGCCAATGTGGCCAAAAATAATGTTAAAACCAGGGCTTATACCCGCCTCAAGTGTGGAAATAATACCTGACTCTATCTGAGAAACACTCAAAGATTTGTGCATTATCTTTAGAACTTCATCATCCAATGATTCAATTCCGTAGTTAATAAAAACACACCCGCTTCTTTTCATTAATTTAAGCAGTTCAGGTTGGGCGTAATTCAATCGGCCATTACACCACCAATGAATATTGAGATCGTTTTTAAGAAAAGCCTCGCAAAGCTGTGTTGTTCGATCTACAGACACCATCAACAACTCATCAGAAAAGTTTATGTAACTGATACCATAATTGTTCTGTAGGAAGCGAATCTCTTCAATTATCGCTTCAATACTTCTCGGTCGATAGCCCTTATCCATTCGATAACAAAAATTACAATTAAATGGACATCCTCTTCCAGATAAAACGGGAAAAGCAAAAGCACTTGGCGGAACATGGGGAAATCTTATGAGTCTATAATAAGACATCGGAAATAAATCAAAAGCAGGCATCGGAATCGAATCAATATCTTTGATCGTTCCGCGAGGTCTATTTAAAATAGTCTTATCACCTTTTCGCCATGCAATACCGCGTATTTCTGACAAATCCTGGCATTCGACGATAGCCGAAGCCAACTCAACCATAGTTTCTTCGCCTTCGCCTATCACAATCGCATCAGCATTGCATTTTTTCATAAAATAATCAGGATCTGGTGCGGGACCATGCCCACCCAAAACCACAAATGGCCTCTTTTTTGCGTTTTTAATGGCCGCTGTAAGCCCAAGAATTTTGCGATATTGATAATAACCGGCAATAAAACCAAGACCAACCATGTCAAAATCTTCATTATTTATATAATCAGTCAACAATGAATCAGGATAATGATGAAAATCCTGATTCCAGATGGAAACAAAATGTCCGGCGCTTCTAAGTGCGGATGCAATATATGCAGTGCCTTGGGGAAACCAATGAATGAAAGAGTCGTTATCATAAACGACAAGTAGAATTTTCATACCTGTTCTTTTTTCGTTACTCATCTTGCCGGATCCTTTTAATTTCCGTTTGTCAATTCAATGCAAGAACCGTCATTATCACTATTGGATGCTCAATAAACAAGCAAGTCTGTCGCCTCTGCATGCACGATGGCGTAGTTCAACTTATCAAGAGCGTCGTTTTCGTTAAAAGCATTACTTAAATCCGTTCAGCATGCTACGAAAAAAAGGATAAATTGTAAAGGCACGAATTTGTATGATGAAGATATCCCTTGTTTCCCTGAACATTCCGTTTACCACTAAAAGAGAAAAGGCCTGAGTTGCCACCGTTGCCCAAGCAGCTCCGGTGAGACCAAATGATGGAATCAAAACGGTATTCAATAAAATATTAAAAAAGGCCGCAAGGATTGTTGAGATCAAGAGGTAGAATTGCTTATTATTAATAGTCAAGTGGGCCGACCGCAGAAATGCATTAAACATAAAAACCTGCGCAAATGCCAGAACCTTGAGAACCCCAGAGCTTTCCTGATATGCAATTCCATATAGCCTTGTTACAACTAAGTCACTAAAGAGAAGAAACATCGCCAGCAGTAAATAGCCAGCTACTGTTGAAGCAGAAGACAGTAGCTCGTAATACCTTATATAATTGCTTTTTTTTTCCGAGTGCAGCCTTATTAATGTTGGACTAACTGATTGGGCAAAAACCATTACAAAAAACAAGGGAAGCTCGTAAATTCTGTAGGCAGCTGCATAGATTCCAACTGATACAGAATCCATCAATGTTCCGATCATCAGCTGGTCAATGCGTGTATATACGATATAGGCCATATATGTAACTATCAAAGGCCAACTATCCTTTAAAAAATTCTTTGCAATTCCAAAACTGTATCGCCAATGCAAAACGTTGTTATTGAGCCTCTGATAGAACCACAAAAGAAATACACCACTTAGACACATCTCCACAGAAACTAGAGCCGAAAAAGCCTTCAAGGTTCCTGAGTTATAAATCAAGTAGATCTTCAGCATTGAAACAAGCAAAAACGAAATGTTTTGAGCGTAAACAGAGTATTTGCTGTTAATTTTCGATTGAAAAAAAAAGTCGATAACAAAAAGAGATTGAAACACAAAACCCAAGCTGCTCAAAAAAACCATTAAAGCCATACCAGCCTTGTCAGATTCAACAAATAACACGGCAGATAATGTCGCAGCCAGAATAGCTAACAAACCGGCAAAAAATTTCAAATAAAAAGCGGTTCCCAATAATTCATTGGCTTCCTGTTTCTGATATACGAGGTCTCTAACCAAGATCGAATCAAGGCCAAGGTTTGCAAAAGCCCCGAAGATTGCTGAAAAAGAAACCGCATAATTCCAAAAACCGAAATCATTCGGTCCTAAGTATCTTGCCACCCAAACCCCAACAAAAAGGCCTACGCCAAAACGTATTACCTTGTCTAAACTCAACCAGAAGATGTTGATGACAATTTTTTTTACAGTCGTGGAGCTTAAGAAACGTAATATAGATGTCAGCATATTGTAATGCCCCCCATATATACACAAACCGACATTTAAACATATCTCATATTTTGGCTTCGCTTTACCAAAGATATTTTTTTAATTGGGGGAAATCTTCAGTAGCTGCCAATTTATTGCCACACCAGTTTCGAAAACAAAAAGCACCAAAAGGCCAAAACATATATAGTATTGCGTTTCGAAATTCTACCAGAATCAAATTTATATTCAAAGTAATGATTTACATCTGAAAGGTTTCTAACATTGCCAAAGATTTGCGTGTTTGCCGGGAAAAAACGCTTGGTTTTTTTTTTACGCACTGATAAGCTCTTAATACTCTTCTTAAATTCCTTAAAAAGTTATGAGAATGGTGATCCAAAATGCTTAAAAAAGAATCATGCTTACTTAAAATGGGGTTTTCTGTGTTTTTTATTTTTTAATCCATAAAAAGGAACCTACAAAAGACAAGCCTCTCTAATCGCTTATAGATTGCCTTTCTGACAAAGATTCTAGAAACTTCTTGGATACAGTATGCAAAATTCACTTGTTTTAATGGAAATACCTTTTCTCGTGGTTGTTGTGTGCATGATCACCACGATTTTGTCGAGCATTGGCTGCGGGTATATGCGGTATTACTCGATTAAAAAGGCCAAGTTTATCGATGTGCCCAACGAAAGAAGTTCGCATGAAGTGCCGATGCCCAGGGCGGGTGGTGCGCCGATGGCGCTTTTTGCCATACTGGCGATAGTTTTTCTGGGACTGGTAAGGCCGCACCTCATACCGCTGAACTGGGTTCTGGCAATTGGGGCCGGCGGGGGCCTGATTGCCTGGATCGGCTGGCTTGACGACAAATCATCGCTGGCAGCCAGCACCCGCTTTGTTTTTCATGTCATTGCGGCAATCTGGGCCGTATACCAGCTTTACCCGGCCGATACACCCTTTGTTTTCAAATTCGCCGCCGGCTTCTGGGTCGCCTGGTCAATCAACTTCTACAACTTCATGGACGGCCTCGACGGCCTTGCCGGATCTGAGGCGGTAATAATCGCTCTCGGCGCCGGTTATATCGCCGGCCGTCTTGGTTTATTGGCACCACTCACGGTTGCCTGGGTCATTGCGGCGGCAGCTCTTGGCTTTCTGTTCTGGAACTGGCCACCGGCGAAAATTTTTATGGGAGATGCCGGCAGCGGCTTTCTCGGCTATGCTTTCGGTTGTCTCGCCATAGGCTCCGGAACGGGCTGGCACGGCGGATTTTATACATTCCTGCTTCTGCTGGCACTGTTCTGGTTCGACGCAACCTTTACCCTGCTGAAAAGAATTATACGCAGAGAAAAATTCTGGGAACCGCACCGGCAGCACCTTTATCAGCTGGCAGCGCAGAAGGGCTATTCACACCATGAAATTACGCTCTTTTTCGTTACGGTCAATATGCTTCTCTTCATTGCCGCAGCAATGATGGCTGGAATAGGGAACTTCAGCACCTGAAACAAACCGACTGATCCTCAGCTTCGCAATTGTTCCATCATTGAAAAAGGTGCTTTCCAGCCAGTATCTCTTGTAAACAAAGTTGCGTCGACAGGCAGCGAACCGGTCAGGCGGGCAATCTTTTCCGATAACCACGGAATAGCGCAACCGGCACGCCAAATCCAGCCAGGGATATCGATAAGCCTCGCCGAGGGATTAAAAACCCCAATTAGACGTCTTACAAGCTCTGTTGTCGTTATTTCCTCACCGTCAGCGATAAGATAGGTTTTACCATTGACCGCCTCAGATTGAATGGCCGCTTCCATGGCCGAAGCAAAGTTTTTCACTCCAAGAAGACTTCTTCGATTGGCAATGCCACCAAACGGCAAAACCGGCAGACGCCTGATAATTTTAATCAGACTGGCCAGATTCCCCTTCACTCCCGGGCCGTAAATCAGGGGCGGGCGCAGTATGACCAGCTTCATAGCGGTCTTTTCCGTCATTTTTTGCAGTTCCAGTTCAGCCTTGAGCTTCGACAAACCATAGGGTTCGTGCGGCCGACACGGAAGACTCTCAACCAGAGGCTCCTCACAGGCGCCAGAGAACATCGCCTTTATGCTGCTTACAAATATGAACTTTTCAACTCCGGCTTTTATAGCCTGTTCTGCAAGGTTGACCGAACCCTCGACGTTGGTTTCGTAGTAAAGATGCTGGTCTTCGGGCGATTCTTTCATCTTGTGGGCACGGCCGGCAAGATGAATAACCACATCAACACCAGTCAAAGCCGCACCCCAGTGAGTGTAGCGGTCAATTCTCGAAACCGGCACAAATTTGACCCCGTCACATTTAAATTCGCGGCGGCCGGCGCCAACGACTTTGTAACCCCGCTCGACAAAAAACGGGGCGACTGAATGGGCAACAAAACCGTTGATTCCGGTCAGCAAAATGCGGGGGCGAGAATTTTCCATATTGCTGAACTATCGGCACAAATCTAAAACCACTTTACCCGCCACAGCAAAAATGCTTTAAACGACATGGAAAATGCCGGCGTTACCTGGCGCCGTGCAAAGCGTGCCAGGCCTTGCGATACTTGCTCGTCTGGCCCGGACTTATCTTCAAACCGGTCTCTGACAGCGATGACGAAAGAATTTTTGCCACCGTGCCCACGTCAGCGAGATAATCCGCCTTGATCTGCTCGAGGCGTGCCTTTTCGTAAGCATCAGGAGCATTGGCGATTTCGTGCCTGAGCGCCGACTCGACGTTGCGCTCAAATTCAAATTCATACTCGGTAAAGCTGGTCGCCGGCACAATCGAAGCCTTGAGACGACGGCGCAATCTGGGCGTCAAAGAATTGTGGGCAAGAGCATGCCGGGAAACATGATAAACATTGAGAACCTCAGGCGGATAGACCTCTGAACAGTCAATCGTCGTTAAAATCGTCTGATCGGCATTTTCAATGGCGCCAAGCCCAAGCTTTGCCGCTTTGATGCCAAACTCATTTTTGAGGCCAATATGAATGCGGCGGCGCGTGGTAACCACCAGCAGCGAGGGTTTAAGTCTTACCAGGCCTTTTAAACCCAGCTGCTGCAAAAAAAACGCGTAATCATGAGTGGTGTTGACAAAAAACTCTCTGAATCGACCGGTAATTGCAGGCCTGACGAACTGATCGAAGGGCCAGGGCCGAGGCGGCGCCGAACGATCGGCCTTGAATGGAAACGACTCATTGCGAAATTCGAACCTTGTCTCAAGGCAGTTGTTAAAAGCGTTTTCCCATTTTTTGCCATAGATTTTCAGCTGATATTCGCAACGGTGCGGCAGATCTTCTTCGGCATTACTGCCAAGCATGTATCGCCACATCGAACCGCGTGAATGCCAGCGGTATCTGACCCGGTAAGAAACGTCGTTAATGTAATTCAGCCCGTCATCAGTATCGAGGTAAATGTCGAGAAAACAGAAAGTTCCCTGACCAGCGCCGAGAACGTAATAGTCAGAACCGGAATGCCTGGTCGCTTTCCAGCCCGAGGCAACGGCGAACGCCCGCTCGAGCACCCGTCTGGATCTAGAGATCAGATATGAATTATGCTGCAGCAGATTTGCATTGCCGGTAATTTCAAGCTTGAATTCATTTTCTTCGCGGGCCGGCGTACCTGATGGAGTTGCGCTCGCAAGCTCATCAACAGCCAATTGTGCCGAATAGTATTCTGGCAACTGTTCAAAGTTTTCGGCCAGCAGATTCGGTGGTATCATAAAAAACATGCAGAAGGTCACGACAAAAACCGGCAAAATCAGCATACGAACCAATCTGGTTCTCGTGCTTCTGACTTTCTGCATGACTTTTTGCACCGGTTTCCTTTCTGCGCAGACGCCCATGCAGCTGCAGCAGGACCTGCTATATTTCGAAGAGCAGCTGCGTTCTTACCCGAACGACCCTGATCTCCACTATAACATGGGCAAGGTCTATTTTTTGCTCGGAAAAACCGACCTCGCCATCAGGTATCTCGAAAAGACAATTCTGTTGGCCCCGACAGACCACGAAGCAGTTCTGGCGCTCGCTTCGACGATGCGAAAAATCGGGCACCTGGCCAATGCCCGCGATGTTCTGGTCAAAAGCCTCGGGCCGATCAAAAACAACCCCGATATCTGGTATGAGCTCGGCGTCGTTCACTCAGATCTCGCCAACTATCGCCCGGCAGTCGAGGCATTTGCGAACGCCCTTCAATTCAGTAACGACGACGAACAGAAACAGATAATCATTTATTATACCGGCCTGGCTCAACTGACCGACCGCAACTTCAAAGACTTCTCAGAAACGCTGGCGAAACTTAAACATGACAGTGAATATTACAAAGCCCTGCAGAGCCTCGGGGCAATGAGCGACGGCATCCCTGATCGCTGAAAAATTCAGTCATTATTTTTTTCAAAAAATAACACTCCTCTACAAGTCCTTTTAAATCTTCTTACAGCCATTTTAATTTAACCAGTTATCTTTTTAAAGAGGCAGCTTCGGCCTATCAGCCGGGTTGCTTTTTTGCTGACAGGATGTCAGCGATACTCGGCAGCATCAGGATAGGATGCTGCCGGGTGCTCCAGCTGAGTCTTGTTCTTAAGTTCTCGCTCAGCAGAACCGCTCTATCCTGCGCGGTTCTGCATAAGCACATCCTGTGCAAAACAAGCTTCCGAAAAAGCAATCCCGTCTTCTCGCCTCGCAATTTTTATATTCAACATTTATATAAATAGTTTATGATTTGTGCTGCAGGGCCCAGGCGTATTTTGAGAAGCTCTGCTGCCGTATACCAAGCTGAATAAGCTTCTCAATCAGTGCCTGAGGCGGCAGAGCGTAAGACTTGATTTCGAAAATCCCGCCGGGTGAGCTGGTGCAGACGGGCAACTCGGGCAGAGAACAGAGTGGCAGATTGCCTGCAGGCAGGCTGTTTACACGGGTGTCGAAAGTCAGGCGCATGCCGTCGATGCCGCAGAACTGCCAGGCCGTTCGCGTATAATGCAGCGAAACTACAGGGATCAGCTGAATCCCGGCAAGAGCGTCTCTGATGCAGCTGTCATGATAATTTGCCAAGATCAGGTCGCGAATATCTGGAGAAGATTCGCCAAGGCAGTCTTTAGCCTGGCTGGCATCAAGACTGAGCCTGAATTTAGTCACCAGACTGCCGCGTCGCTGCTTCACCTCAAGGCCGGGTGAATGCCAGTCGCGGCGTTTTTCGTCACGATAAAGCCGCAGTCTTACCTTGGTTTTGATGTATTCGCCGTTAACCTTGTCATGAAAAAACCTGAGATCGTGGCTGTCGTAATACTGCGAAAAAACCTCGTAACAACCGTTGCAGCCATTTCTGTCAGGCACAGCCAGGCCTTGAACAAGCTTTTGCAGTACAGCGTGCTGCCGCGCAGAAACCGGAAACTTCAACTCGTGAAACGGCCTGACTCTAGTCATTTTTTAAGATTTCTCCAGGCATGCAGGCTTTTGCTGCAGGGTTGAACCGCTTCCGATACCGACAGATCGACATTTTTAATCGCTACTTTTTCGCCGGTAACGGCATTCTCAGCAGATTGCATTACCCGGGAGAGCGTTTCATCGAGATTTTCTGACTGAACACCGATAACATAGGATTGAAAATCCGGGGTTAGCAGAAAATCGGCGCGCCGGCGGCCGGGCATCAACCAATGCGGCTCAGAAAAGGCCGTTTCAGTCAGGCCCGGATAAAACAGCACTTTGCCGGCACTGGCAATTATCGGGCTTTCAAGCCCCCCGTCAAAATCAGCATCTGCAAGCACTATGCCTGGCAGGCCCGTAAAATCGACAGCGACCGGGCAGTGTCCCTTAACTCTGATCAGCAGATGCTCAAATTGTTTACCGTCGACAGAGGTCTGCCGATGGAGCTTCACCAACTCTGCTTCGATATTCGCCAGTTCACCAAGCAGAAAGGCCCGCCGGGCTTTCATAAAACTGACCAGACGGGCGGCATCCTTTTCCTGAAACTGTGGTGAAACGGGGATTTTTCGCGAGAACAGCACCATAGGGATATTGATCAGAGCGCTGGCATAAGTTTCTTTGGAATAGAGAGGTCGCAGCTGCTCAAAATAGCTGTCGACAAGCTTCTGCAGGCTATCTTCGGCAAGCCGGGTCTGAAGAATTTTATAGAGCTGAAGATTGCGCTGAAACTGAAAGTCGGGCACCCGGAAAAAGGCGTTGAGAAACGGCGTCAGAAATTCGTAAAGCGGCACTCTGATGTCGATATCAGTGTGCATGCCGCCAATCGAGGTGATCACACCAAAGCCCGACGGGTCAGCGATTACCGGAAACAGCAGTGAGCTTTTATGGTCAAAGACAAGCAGATGCCCGAAGTAGTCGTTGGTGTGAATGCTGCCAATGGCGGTCATCAGGGCTGACCATGCGGCAAACCCGGCCGGGTCGATCACTTCAGCCAGCTTTTCAACACGCTGCAGATCGACCGGAGTTTTGACCGCTTCAAGAAGTCTGGCAAGAGCCTGTCTCGCGGCTTCGGGGTCACGGCCGGCAGCTGGCTCAATTTCCCAGACTTCGGGATGAGCCCAGAGCTTTGAGTTTCTGATGTTGCCTTCGACAACCGAGCAGTCAGTAAACCCCTGCCCCGCCAGAGTTGCGACGTTTATCGGTTCAGCCAGATGGTAAAGTCCCTTGTAATCATTGTTGAGCAACACGGTTGCGATTGTGGTCCGCGGTGAGGGCATGCCAAGTTCGACAGCGATATGGTCAGAAACGAGATTTGCAAGCATCGAAGCATCGTCGGGGGTTATGAAGTCAAGTATCTGCCGGCCCATGATGCGCTTGTTACCGCGCAGGCGAAGCCTGAATGACGGCTTGCGATGATCCCAGTTCCAGGCATGCGTGCCTCTGATGCGCATCTCGGCCTTAAAAAGCTGCGCGGTTCTGTTAACTACCAGCTCGGCATTCTGATAATCAAATAGGCTTTCGGGCTTGTCAGCAAAGAAAAATTCGTAGTTTTCCGGCAGCAGGCCAATGGTGAAGTGATTCACTTTATACGGCAGATAGCCGCTTCGCGTATCAGGCGCAACGGCGGTCTGCTTAAGATCTGCAGGAAAAAGAAAAGCCGCACCCAGCATGGCCAGCCCCATCGCCAGCCACGGCAGATAAAAACCATGGCGCCCGCAACGATATGTCATGCTCTGCGCTTATTCGAGAACTACCGAAGCCTGCACTTCGGGCGCAACTTCACAAAGTTTTTTCAGGCAGTCAGCGGTCATGGTTTCTTTTGACAGAGCAACTTCAAACATGATTTCAGCTTTGCTGCCATTGTTAAGACTGTTTTCGCTGAGCAGGCGGAAATGCAGGCCCAGTCCGGCGGCAGTTTCCTGCAGGCGGCGGGCGGTTTCGGCATTCAGCGGGTAAACCACCTTGAACAGAGCGGTTCTGACAGGTGCGGCTTCAGGCATCAGTTTGCCAAGGATCACGATAAAAATGGCAAACAGACCGGCAGCACCGGTTGCAATGGTGTAATAACCGCTGCCGCAGGTCATTCCGATCGCAATCGACATAAAAAGCCACGCCAGATCAGTAGTGCTTTTAACGGCAGTGCGAAAGCGAATCAGACTGAGAGCACCGATAGCACCGAAAGCACGTGCCAGGCTGTTGCCGATAACGGCCATGATCAGGCTTACTACCGCGCCGAGCAGAATCATCGTTCGCGCCAGGGTTCGGTCGCTGGTCGGGTCTGCCGGGCTGCAGGCTCTGACAATGCGACTCAGTATCGCACAGAGAACAAAAGCGAGGCTCATGCCCATGAACACATCATAAGCATTGAGGTCAATCATCTTCAGAAGCGTTGGAGAAAAAGAATTCTCGTTCACCGGCAATCACCTCCCGGCAGCAATTATCTACCTTCTGCAATTAATCATACATATAAAGGCGTAATGAATGTCTTTATAGATTCGTCGGCGCAGCCTACTGGCAGCGCTGGTTGCAATTATGATTACCCCATAACACCGATCTAGTCAATCTGAAACCAAAAACGGCAGGGCTTAAAAAGCAAAACCGCAGCCCATGGTCGAGCCGCGCAGCAATTCTCGGTGAGTTTTGTAACTCGCATCATAAGCCAATTGTGTTTAACAGGTTATTTTTTTTAAAAGGGGCAGCTTCGGCCTATCAGCCGGGTTGCTTTTTTGCTGACAGGATGTCAGCGATACTCGGCAGCATCAGGATAGGATGCTGCCGGGTGCTCCAGCTGAGTCTTGTTCTTAAGTTCTCGCTCAGCAGAACCGCTCTATCCTGCGCGGTTCTGCATAAGCACATCCTGTGCAAAACAAGCTTCCGAAAAAGCAATCCCGTCTTCTCGCCTCGCAATTTTATTATAGAAGTCTATGGTTTTTGTCCGAGAATTGCTGCGAGCTGCGGCGGGTTAGGTTCTAACGAATATTTAAGCAGCCTGAGCGACGGGAGTGCTGGTCGTTGCAGCTGGCGTGGCAGTTTTGGCGGCAGAAGCGGGTTCTGCTTTGGCGGCAGGAGCTGCTGCGTCGCTTTTGGCAGGTTCGGCAGCCGGGGTGGCGGCGGTTTCAGTTGTTGCCGGGGCGGTTGTGCCGGTGCTGCCGTCTTTCTTTTTGGCTTCGATATAGCCAGAATCGCGGTAATCGGTCGAATAAAAACCAGAGCCCTTGAAGATGATCGAGCTGGCAGAAAGAAGTTTGGTTCCGGCAGCGCCGCATTCGGGGCAGTGCTGCGGGTCGGTGCACATCATTGAATGAAAGGCATCAAAAATTTTCTCACATTTTGTGCAACGATAATTATAGGTTGGCATTAACCTTTCCTCCTGTGATGATTAACAACGGTTAGCACTCTTTGGTTTCGAGTGCTAATAATCTATCATAAGCCCGCAGCTTGTTCAAGAAAATTATCAAATTCACAAAGCAGCCCAGAGTGCTCGTCACCGAAGCCATAGCATCTGCAGACCGCTTCATTGAGCCGGGAAAAAACTTCGCCATACTCTGGCGAATCGATCGACAGTTTCTGCAGCTTTCCGGCACAGTCGGCAACCAGAGCAAACAGCTTTTTATTGAACGGTGGCAGAGGTATCTGCCTGGCCTGCGTCACCGTTACGTGAAAACTGTGAAACCGACCGCTGAACCAGGCATTAACCGGAACACTGTTAAGCAGCCCCAGAAGAAACATTTCCGGGTAATCGACAGATTCTGAAACGATAAATGAAAGAGAGTTTTTTGGGTAATAACTCTCAGTGTCATAAGCCACTACGAGACGTATCTTCAGCTTCTCATTGCGGATGTTCTGGTACAGCAGCTTGCTGCCAGCCCAGATTTTTTCGTCGCCAGCGTAGGCAAGATGCGGGCCGAAGTCAATAAAAAGGCCTTCCCAGTTGATTTTAAAAGGTGCTAGTTCGCGACCTTTGAGAACCGGGCGATAATGTTCAGCCTGCTTCGAATCGCTGACAAACTTAGAAACCCGGTCAGTGCGCTGCACAGACTCCTGAATGCCAACGCCAATTTTTGCAATTTTACCCAGGCAGACCCCTGATGCCTGCATTTTTGCGAAAGCTGTCGCGAGTTTTGATGATACAAGAGACTGGCGCAGCCCATTGCCGGATAAAAACGAATCAGATCGAGCCGCATAGGTTTCGAGCCAGCCGGCAGCCCCTGAATAACCAGAATTAACTGTTACTGAATATGGCGGCGATGCTTCTTTGACCTTTTCTATAAAGGCCACCACCGGCAAAACTCCTGGAGCCGCCGGAAAAAACCTTGCCGGTAAGAGATTGAGAGAAGTTACCCTGTTTTTTTCGAATAACAGTTGCCTGATTTTCCGGCATTGATGGTTAACCAGCCAGGTATGGGAAGTAAGCATGACCATCTGCCCTGCATCTGCAAGAGCTTTCAGGCCGCCTTCAAGAAAGAAGGTATAGAGGTCTTTCTCGCCTTCGCCTGTTTCATAGAGCTCGTCCAGACGTTTTTTATAATCTTCGCTCAAATTAACGCGATACGGCGGGTTGCCAATTACCAGGTCAAACCTGGTTTCAGGCGGCTGCATGAGAAAATCACGCTGTTCGAGGACCGGCCAGCCACAACCGGGAAAAGCGCAGATCAGGCGGGTCAGACAGATAAACAAAGCCTGCAGATCTATATCGTAACCATGCAGGCGTGCGAGAATTGACGTCATCCCCGCGGCAGCGGGAGTTTCGCACGAGTTACCCAGATTCCCGCCTACGCGGGAATGACAGAGAGAAACGCGGGAATGACAGAGAGAAACGCGGGAATGACGGAGAGAATCGCGGGAATGACACAGGGGAGTGCTGGAATTAAGTAGAGAATGGCGGGAATGACGTTGAGAAAGGCGGAATTGGCTCAACATTGCGGCCGCGGCCATCAGGAAACTGCCATCACCGCAGGCAGGGTCGAGTATCAGAGCGTTTTCGCCCAAAGGGTGCGACAGCCCGGCTAGTTCTGCCAGGCGGGCAGCGAGAGATTCAGGAGTGTAAAACTGGCCGGTGCTGCGCTTGCGTTTCTTTTCGCGCCGCTCAAGATCAGGCACCTCACCTTCGCCTGCATGTTTAAGAATAATTTCACAATCAATCAAAGAAGTGAAGGTATTGGCCAGGTGAGCGGGAGCGCCCAATTCCCGCAAAGTATCGGCCGGATGCCCGGTCGGGCTGACGGCATAGCTGTCGGCAATCTTCGCGTTGAACCACGCGAACAGCGATTTTGGCTCAGATCGATCTGACGATTTTTTCATTATCTATGGCTGAATCACTAGTCCTCTGTCACATTTGAGTTTAAGAATCGACGCTTATTACGTCATCCCTGCGAAAGCAGGGATCTAAGCCGTTCAAGACAAGATTCCCGCCTTCGCGGGAATGACGAAGAACCCCGCAATTCTTGTGTGACAGACCACTAGTAAAAGTCGGGATTCAACACGTTGAACCCCGACAACAATAAAACAACAAATATCTGTTTCAGTTCGCGGCAGCGGTTTTGGCTTCCTGCTCTTTGCGGCGGCGGATGAATTCGATCAGGAAAGCGGCAAATACCCCGAGCACGCCAGCGCTTAGCCCGGCGAGAATTACCATGATCGAACGACGGGGTTTTGATTTGACTTCGGGAGCCCGCGCCCGGTCGACGACTTCAAACTGACTGCCTTCTTCGGCTTCAGCGATTTTAGCCATTTCATACTGCTCGGTCAGAACCCCGAAAATCTTCGTCTTGACGCTGAGATTGCGCTGCAGGCGTGCAAATTCAAGTGCCAGCTCGGGCAGAACGCCGATTTCCTTCTCGACCAGAGCGATTTCTTTGTCGAGAGCCGAAATTTTGGCTTCTTCTGCCACTTTCTGCGCTTCGACCTTGACCAGTTCAGGAACACTGCCCGATGATTTGAGCAGGCTTTCCTGCATCTGCAGAGATACGCCAGCGGCAATCTTTTGCGATTCAAGGCCAGCGAGCTTTTCGATTACTGCCGAAGCCTGTTTTTCGAGGGTAAACATCTTGTGCTTGTCCTGAAAAACCTTGAAGTCATTTTCAGCGGCCGCCAGTTCTTTGCTGACGATTTCAAGCTGTCGTTCTATGAACAGGCGCTTTTCTTTCTGCGGGCCGCGGGCAAAGCCACTCAGATATTCAATATAGGCACTGGCGATTTCAGCCGACACTTCTGGCGACATTGTCTCAGCAGCAATAGTAATCAGGCCTTCCTTGTCTTTGTCGACCGAGACGATTCTCGAGACAGTCTTGACCACATCATCATATTTGATCTTATCCGGTGTCGGCGGGTTATCACCAACGATCGCCGGGTTGGTAGCGATACCAAACCTGGCAATGATTCGATCGCTCATGGTGCGGCTTTTCAGATAAACCATCAGATATTCAGCCCCACCACCACCGCCGCCAAGTCCAGGTATCATGCCTGCAAACGGAAGGCTGCTCAGAGCACTCAGTTTACCACTCGAATGAACGAAAATCGTTGCACTGGCCTTGAAATGGTTTGGCAGTGTCAGGCTGTAGACAGCTGTAACGACAGCCACAACCAGAGGCATCAGTACGACGAGTTTCCAGTGCTTGAGCAGAACCCTGAACAGCTCGAAAAGGTCAATTTCGTCTTCTTCGAGACCCATAAGAATCTCGCGTTTGAGAAGTTCTTCTTTAACCTCTTTTTTCAGCTGTTCAGGATTGATGTCGTTGAATTTTTCTGTCATGGTTTATTCTTCGATGATTTCGACGTTGGCGCGCGGCAGAACGAACTTTTCACCTGAAGCGGTCTGAATCTCGACAACGCGAACTTTTGCTTCAGACGGAATGACAACCGGCTTTTCGGGGAGAGAAACGACTTTGGCGACTTCGCCGAAGTGCGGCTGCCTGATGATGCGCACGTTGCTGCCGATAGTCATGCCGGTGTTCGGGGCATGCTTCTGCTCGTTGATATCAGCAACTTCGATCGGAATAACGACTTCGGGTCTGATAACGCCGGCGCGAATCTGTGTGGCACCATTAATCGAAGCTTTGTGGCCTTCGGCGTTTTTCAACAGATCGAAAGTTTTCTTTGCCATGTTTATCTGACCGAAACCTTCAGTGACGACGAGGGTAATGCCCTTGTCTTCGGTGCCGGTGATGGCAACGCCAAGGTCATAGCCAAGAAATTCCTTGAGGTCATGCGCGTCATAACCGCCGACGATGACGCCTTTGACGCCGACTTCGACGGCCCGGGCCAGCGCGGCAGCGGTTACCAGCGAACCACCGACGACGATTTTCCCTTTGTGCTCGATCTTGATGTTATCTTTGTCGAGAACGTCAGATGGCGATTTTGCGGCCATTACCAGATTGCCGATCACCTCGCCGCCGATGCCAAAAATGCCCTGAATGAAAGAGGCGACGGTGTTGACCTTCACCCCTTCTTCGGCGTAGACATCGTCGACAATACCGTCAACGTAGGCATGCACTTCGACCGGAATCGGCGGCTCGCGCAGAATCGCCTGGCCGGTAACAGTCGAAAGGCTTTCGATAGTGCCTTTGATGGGTGAGCGCACGTAGGTTTTGAAAAAGCCGAAGAAACCCTGGGTTTCGGCAAGAACGTCGTCTTTTTCAATTGCGTCGCCTTCTTTTCTAACGAGAAAGTCGGTGATTTCGCGGGCTTCGCAGCCCAGCAGATTGGCGACATTGAGCGGGTAAACGTTGCCGGGCAGGTCAGTCGACGCGACAACCGTTTCAGCCGTAACTTTATCACCTTTTTTTACGAGAACCTGGCCTTTAAGAGGCAATTTGCGTTCTTTTTCGACCAGAGTTTTAGCTACAATCTTGAGACCTGGGGTATATGCACTAGCCATTGTTCAGTGTCCTTTCGCTCAGAGACCGGGATAAAGATCCATGGCTTTATACCAGGACTTCACCAGCTTAACGCGTTCAGCATTGTCTTTTGGCAGGGTGAACGGGCGACCGCGGGTATCGAAAATCAGGCCGACTACGCCGCCGTGCACTTCTGATTCCATTTCACGGCCATCGCCATTGCCCATGTCAAAGCCCCATTTCGGTTTGACGAACAGCTTCGCGGTTTCACCCACTGCGAGCGGCACCACATTCAGCTCGCCGCCCTTGAGGGTCTTGCTGATCTTTTCGCCATTGGCCTTGGTAAGAGTAAAGTCGAGCACCGCCTCATCGCGCTTCACATTGCCGGTCGGGGCAACGCAGGTGCCGAGATAAATCAGGCAGTCGCGTTCGAAAACGCTGAGAGCGGCTTCTTCGTGAACCTTGGCGAGAACGCCGAGCTGCGGCATCATGAAGATCGAGTCGACGGTCAGCTGGGTAATACCCTCGGGCAGGAAAGAGTCGATCAGCATCATGGCGGTCTGCTGTCTTCTCGGGGCATGCGAGAGAACGCCGCCCGAACCGATCAGCATATTGAGATCCTTGAGATTAACAAGGGTTTCGCCGGTCATTGACTGGTCGAACACGTCGCCAATGGTGCGTTCCTGCTGAATGCCCTTCAGACCGACCGCAAGTGAGCGGTGCTGATCGAACGAAAGGCGCAGAGCCTCGCGGGCGCAGGCCTGTTCGACCATTAGTTCTTCAATCAGCGAAGGAATCGTGGTCGGGCGGATCATTTTGTTCTTGACGCGGTTGCGCAGATCTCTTTCGTCCATTTCGAACGGAACCCAGCGCATGATGTTTTCGAGACCGGCTTCAGCAAAGACGTTGCTGATCGAATAGCTCATGCCGTAGTTGGCAGAAACCGATTTGTTGTAAATACCGCTGAAAACGCTGAAAACGTCAGTGGTGGCGCCACCGATGTCGGCGCCGACGACAGTCAGACCTTTGCGTTTTGAGATCAGCTGCATGATATCGCCTACGGCGCCCGGGGTCGGCATGATGTCTTCATCCGTGAGTTCCATCAGGTGCGGGTAACCCGGCGCATGGCTCATGACGTGCTCAAGAAACAGATGCTGAATCTTCTGACGGGTCGGCATCAGGTTTTCTTTTTCGAGTGTCGGTCTGAGGTTATCTGCGATGTCGAGGGCAACGCGATTCTGCAGACGTTCCTTGATCAACGGCTGCGCATCTTTGTTACCCGCATAAAGAACCGGCAGTTCGTAGCCGGCGCCAAGGCGGGCCTTCGGGCTGGCAGCAGCGATGATTTCGGCCAGTTCGACGACATGCGAAGTAGTACCGCCATCAACACCGCCCGAAAGCAGAATCATGTCGGGGCGCAGATGTCTGATGCGCTGAATTTTCTGGTAGGGAAGTCGACCATCGTTGGTCGCCAGAACGTCCATGACGATGGCGCCGGCACCAAGAGCCGCACGGGTTGCCGATTCGCCCGACATCGTTTTAACGACGCCGGTGACCATCATCTGCAGACCGCCGCCGGCCGAGCTGGTCGACACGTAAAGATCGACGCCCTTGCCGTTGGTTACAGGCTTGATGATCGCTTTTCCGTCATCGGTCAGAATCTGTCGGCCGGCAAGTTCCTGAACCTCAGAAACAGCGTTGAGAACGCCCTGTGTAACGTCTTCAACCGGAGCTTCAACGGTGGTTGGGGCTTCGCCGCGCACGATCAGGCGGAAAACGCCGTCGCGCTTTTCAATCAGAATCGCTTTGGTAGTCGTGCTACCGCAGTCCGTAGCCAGGATGCTTTGAATATCACCTTTGCTCACGAGATTCACCTTCCTTAACTTCCTTTTTAGATTTTTCCAGGTCTTCGATGCGCTCGATAAGATTCTCGATGCGATTGCGATCGCCAATGAGAGCCTGCAGCTTTTCTGTCTTGACCGGGTCGAAAATCAGTTCGAGAATTGGCCCGAAAATGACCAGGCTGCTGTAACCAACAAACGACAGCGGCTTCACCATTTCGAGCGCCATAATTACCGGAACACTCATACGACGGCTGTGAACGGCTTCGGCCAGGACCCTGACGAATTCATCGAGTTCTTCAGGTGAGAACTTCGACTGCTCGGGGTCTTTCGGAATTGTCCACATGCCCATCGTCAGATTATCTCCTGAATCAGACTATATTAAGCCAGTCGTGCAACAGGAAATGGAAACGGCCGATCAGCAGAGAGATACGACCCATGACGGTGGCGCCGAAGGCGGCACCGAAACTCAGCATCAGATACCAGATACCGACTCTGGCGATATTCCCGTATACCGGGCCGCGATGTTCGGTGCTGAAGAAGAAGTAGAACAGACAGGCAACCGAACCAACGACCAGAACCAGATTTGAGAAGCTCTGAAAGAAGTCGCCGGCAACGACGATCGGTCTGATCGCTTTGGCAATCTGCGGCATCAGGTACTGCTGCACCGAATAAACGATACCCAGACCGGTTGATACGCCCATTACAAAGGCAACCGTAAAGCGGCTGACCCATGAATACGCGGCAGAGAACCGGAAGAGCATCAGCAGGCCCATGAAGCCCGGAATCAGCAGCATGTATTCGGGGGCGGCGGTAGCAGCGGCGCCGGTGGCGAACTGCGCCGGCATGATCTTGGCAAGCAGGTTCGGCTTAAGAACCTGATGAAAAGAAATCAGCGAGAAGTAATACCCTGCCGAAACGCCGACGAAGAGATGTTCAGCGAAGCGGTAGAAAGGGTTGTCACGATAGAGAAAACTGAAGCAGCAAAGGGTGATGACGGCGCCCACCCATACTGAAAGCGTTAATGTCATGGTTAGGTTCCTCCTCAGGCTTTCTTCTTAGCTTTTTTCTGCTCGGCGATAAACGCGATGTTACCGGCGATGATGAAAAGCATGATGATCAGGTGGGCAATCGACTGCGGGGCCATACCTTCGCGGCCTTTACCAAAGTATTCGATGAGTTTTTCATATTCAGCAGCACCGGGCAGACCACCGGTCATACCGACCAGCTGACCAGTCTGCAGGTAGGTTACGAATCTCGGAATATTTACCGAGGTGCAGCCTGCTGCCATCGGGCGTTTGTGCTCTCCGGCGACGCTGATGAAAGACTCGATACCACCTGTGCCGGCGGTGAAACTGACGATGATGCCGACGTCACTCATTTCGAATTTGCGACCGTCATGATTCATGAAGATCGGCATTTCTTTGGTAGAATTGCCGTCGCGATCCTGCGGGTACGGACCCATGAAATCGCTGCACAGGGCTTTAACGTGAATGATGGCGCCCGGTTTATAACCGAGGTTTACATAGTCAATGCCCTTTTCAACGGTCGGTCTGCAGCCGGCAGCCAGTTTTCCGGCCTTCTTCATGTCTTCATAGGTAGACTTGTAGACTTCAGAAGCCTTGGCAAGAGCAGCTTCAGCCATTTCACCACCGAGCGGCCAGTTGCCGCCGCACATGGGCTTCAGATTTTTTCTGAACATGTGGGTCAGAATGGCGATGGCAGAGGGCCCAAGTTCTGGCTCAGATGCCGGGTCAAAGTCGAATGAAAGAAAGCAGCGGGTGCCTTCGGGCAGCTGTTCTACGAATTTATGAAGGCCTTCGACGTTCTTGCCGGGGAAAACCGGAAAGTCCATTTTGAAGATCATCGGCAGCATTACCGAGAAGGCGACACACAGGAACACCCAGCGGCGATCGAGGTTTTTCAGTTTGATAAACAGTTCCATGATTGTGTCTCCTTAGCTTTCGCCACCGAGGTGTGAACGTTCAACGCCGAAGATGATCTTCATCGAGGCAGAAATCACACCAAGCATGGCGCCAATCAGAATGGCGCTCTGAGCGGCTGAACTCGGGTAAGCCATGATCCATTCCTTGATCAGGGCGATATCGAGATATTGACCGATGAATGGGATATAAGCCAGATATTTTGACACCAGGTTACCAATCGGAACGTTGCCGAGCATAACGATGAAGGCGGCACCCATCAGCAGACCGGCTTCTTTCGATTTAACACGGAAAGCGCGGAACGAGGCCGATGCAACGAAGAAAGCGAGCAGCGAGAACATGGTTGCCTGGCCGTTTTTGAAAACGCCGACAAACAGAATCTGCTGCAGGCTGTTGACCATATTCATGAAGCCGCCTTTAAGACGATCAGAAGGGGCTCTCTCTGGAGTGGTCAAACCTTCGGGAGTCACTTCGACGAGCACGTTGCCTTCGGCGTCCTTTTCGACTTTAGAAACGGTTACCGGCTTCGAAGACTGGCTGTTTTCGGAGAGCAGGTAGTATTTCTGGCCGACGATCACTTCTTTTTCGAACATTGGCCAGCTGCCAGACAGGAAACCCAGGGTTGCCATAGTGACAAAGCCGATGATGAGAACCAGGCTGTAACCCCAGCCGTCAGCCTTGCGGCTGATCTTGTGCAGGTTGATGCGAAGCAGGCTGAATGCACCCAGAACCATGGTAAAAGACATGATGATCTGAATCCATTTCGGGAATACTTCTTCGAGTGACTTGATGGTTGGCAGTGCCGGGCCGCTGAAGAAAGCGATGATCATGATGATGCCCGTCACGAATGTGATGATGAGAGGAACAGTTCTTTTAATAAACAGCATGTTCAGGTCTACCTCACTTCAAAAGCCGCATAAAGTTTTCGGCAAGGCTGACGAAAACAGTACCGGATGCATATTCAGTTTTAGAAATGGTTACCAGCAGAGTGCCGATGATCATGAAAACGATGATGATCAGCTTGATCATGTCCTGGCCTTTGAGAGAACCAACTTCGCGCGGGTTCTTCGAGAGGTAGGCAGAGGCGGCAAACAGTTCTTCACCGATCAGGGTGTAGTCGCAGGCTGCGACGAAGAACGGAATCTGCGAGGGTTCGGCGGTACCGGCGATTTGAATCGCGCCAACGGCGTTACCGGTTTCGGCGAGAATCAGAGATTCGGCGTAGAAAGTGCCGAGATAGAAACATGCGGCCGGTTTTTCGCGCATCATGATACCACCGACGCCGGCGACATAACCGAACTGGTCGTCAGTGAGATAGTTGATGCGGTCAGGTCTGAAAGCATCGGGGCGGCCCTTTTCGAGGTAGGCCTGCTTAACGACTTCCTGGGCGACCGACATGACGAAAGACCTGGTCATCGGAGCATAGAGCGGAGTGTCGTATTCAGCGGTCTTTTTGGCGACGTGCCCCATGATGGTTACACCAGCGATGGTCTGAATGTCATCCATGTCCATGATACCGGGGATATAAAGAACACCACGGCCCATTTCGGTGGCACGACCAACGGCGTCTTCGAGAGCCGACAGACCACTGATTCTTCTGATGAAGAGCTCTTTACCTCTCTGGGCATGGAAAGTGTAATAGGTCACGAATGCCATCAGAGTGATAATGATAACAAGCACGTTAGCGCGCTTCATATCGAAGTAATACATTTCTTCGACAGCGGGAGCCGGAGCTGCAGCCGGTTCGGCAACCGCAACGGCGACCGAAGGTTCGGTGGCGCTTGCAGTTTCTGAAGTTTTGGCGGCTTCAGTTGCAGGCTCAGCCTGGGCGACCGGTGCGGCCGGCGCGGCCGGAGTTTCAACTGCGGCGGTCGGGGCTGCAGCAGGTGATTCAGCCGGAGCTGCGGGAGCTGCTGGTTCAGCGACTGCCTGGGCAGGCTGGGTTTCCTGAGTCACAGGAGCTGTTTCTACGGCTGGAGCCGCGGGTGCAGGTTCTGCTGCGGCCGGTTCGGCGACCTGGGCAACAGGCTGTGTCTCATCTACAGCCGGGGCAACTGCTGGCTGTTCTTCGACAGAATCAGCAGTAATTTCAGTCATGCCGGTATCGTCAACAGCAGAAGACTGAACAGGTGCGGCTGCCGGAATTTCTCCCTGCTGGGCCACAACAACCAAAGCCGATACCATACACAGGAAAAGAACCAGAAATGGCAGCAGTTTCCTGGGTGGTCGCCAGACAACGCTCATGGAAAGACCTCCAAAACGACAGAATTGCATTTACAAGCTAGTGATTATAAACGACCCCCAACGGTAAGTCAACGAAAGCGTGTACCCCTTTTTTACGGGTCGTCTTATTACTATCTGTAAAATTAACATCTGGCTAACCGGTTCAGCGGCCCGGTCTATCAGTCGGGTTGCTTTTTCTCCAGCGATTCGCTTCGCTCACAAGCTTCCGAAAAAGCAATCCCGACTTCTCCCCGTGCCTTCCCAGCACAAAAAACAGCTTTATTTGTGCAACCATCAATAAATAAATCGGTGTTATTTGCCACGGGTGTGGGTTTATCCGTGGTGCCAGCAGGCTACCCGGTGATTTTCACCAATCTGCAGCAGCGGCGGGGCTTTGCCGCATTCAGCGGTCTGAAGCGGGCAGATATTTCTATAACAGCAGCCTTCGGCGGGAAAAACCGGGGCGATGCTTTGTGCCCTCGCTTTGAGCGGGTTACCCTCACGCAGATACATTGCCGATTCGAGCAGCCGGCGAGTGTAAGGATGGCGCGCACCATCGATCAGACGGTCAGCCGGCAATTCCTCGACCAGATGCCCGTGATACAGCAGAATTATCCGGTCAGAAATCTGTCTGACAACCGCCACATCGTGCGAAATAAAAAGCAGTGACAGTTGCCGGTCGACACGCAGCTGCATCAGCAGTTCAAGTATCTGCGCCTGCACCGAAACATCGAGGGCGGATACGGCTTCATCGGCGATTATCAGACTCGGGCTCAAAATCAAGGCTCGGCAGATACCGATACGTTGCCGCTGGCCCCCACTGAATTCAGACGGGTATCTTTCAAGAGCGCCAGGCTCAAGACCAACTTCATGCAATGCCTGCTGCAGCATTTTTTCCATGCCACCCTCAGGTTTAATGCCGTGAATCTTGAGTGGTTCGGCAATAATCTGGCGCACCGTCATTCTCGGGTCAAGCGAACCAAACGGATCCTGAAAGATCATCTGCATCTGGCGCAAAACTGCCATACGCTCGTGACCGCTGACACCAATTACTTCCCGGCCGCCAAGCTTTGCCTGGCCGCCATCAGCCTCATATATGCCCATTAAAACTCTTGCCAGAGTCGATTTTCCGGAGCCACTCTCACCAAGGATTCCGAGAGTTTCGCCCCGGGCAACCGAGAACCCTTCGACATCAAGTGCCATGACCCGCGAGGGTGCTTCGCGACTGAAAAGGCGTCTAATGCGCTGTGTTAAAGTATCTTCGACGACAAAACTTTTGCGCAGCTGACCAACCGAAAGAATCGGGTCAGTTACAGCCTGATAATTTTCAGATTGATGCGGCATTTTTTTTTAACAATCAGCGGAATTCTGCAAACATCATCGACAACAGCAGATGGTTTTTTGAACTCTTTCACATCGGGCCTTTGTGAATAAGGCAGATCCGGGTTAACTTTTCAGCGGGTAGAAGCAGGCGACTCGGCGGCCGTCCGGCAGCAACTCGGAGTGGGGCCTAATTTTGCGGCATTTTTCCTGCACAAAACGGCAACGATCTGAATAAACGCAGCCCGATGGCTTCCGGTCTGGCGCCGGCAGACTCCCCGGTATGGCGACCGGCAGTTTTCTTTCCGCTATCAGTCGCGGCAGAGCCGATACCAGGTCAGCAGTGTAAGGGTGCGCCGGCGAAGCGAGAATCTGAGATGTTGCACCATTCTCGACCAGACAACCGCAGTAAAAAACCGCGAGATGATCAGAAACCGCTCGAATGACACCGAGATCATGGCTGATAAAGAGCATCGTGCGCCCCTCATTCTCGATCTGGGCACGCAATTCAGCGAGCAGCTGCACCTGCAGTTCAGCATCGATAGCTGTCGTGGGCTCATCGGCAATAATCAGGTCGGGTTCCATGACCAGCGCCATGGCAATCATCGCCCGTTGCCGCATGCCGCCACTCAACTGATGGGGGTAGGAATGCAGAAGTCTGTCCGGGTCAGAGAAGCCGGCACGCAGCAGCGCCTGCCTGACCTTGGCATCGACCAGTTCCCGCGCCGATTTTGGTTCGTGCGCATAAACCGTTTCGCTTATCTGCTCGTAAAGCGTCATGAGCGGGTTCATTGCGGTCATCGGCTCCTGAAAGATGAACCCGATGCGCCGCCCTCTGAATTTCTGCCAGGTTGCTTCGTCAGCACCGGTCAGAACCTGCCCGGCAAACTCGATCTGCCCTGAACGTGCCGAAACCACCGCTTCGGGGAAAAGGCCGGCAATGTTCATCGCCAGAACCGACTTACCTGAGCCAGACTCACCCGCAATCCCGAGACAACGCCCGGCCGGCACTTCAAGCGAAATATTTTCGAGAACAGGCAACAGCCGCCCATCGGTGGCGCGGAGCTGCAGCGAAAAATTCTGTATTTTCAGCACTTTGGACCACCCCGGGTCTACAGCTGCGATTCAGCCGGACCAAATAGAAGTTTCCAGTTCAAAACGTCGTTCCAGATGGCACTGGCTGCGGTCGACAAACCGGCCTCGGCGTGATAAAGTCCGACATCCATGGGTCTGACCAGAAACGCCATCGGGCGGTATTCTTCGAGATAAGCCGAGAGACTTGCAACCGCCTGGTTCCTGTCTGTTCCGTCAAGCATTGAATCGAGCGCATCGAGAGTTTTATCGATCTGCTCGTCTTTGACGCCTGCGTAATTCAGGTTATCAAGAATTTTTGGTGATGAATGCAGCAGTGAAACCCAGTTGCCACCGGTCGGAAAATGGTAACTCAGAAGTGCTGTGCTGAATTCACCCTGTCTCAGACGCTTCGATACAAAATCAGACCAGGAAACCGATTCAACCACGGCCTTAACCCTGGCACGCCCCAGATCTGCAACTATCTGGTCTGCGATCACCCGGCGCGAAAGATTGTCATCATTGATCAAAATCTTTATTTCAAAGGGGTTTCCGTTGATATCGCGCCAGCCATCATTATTAGAATCCTTGATTCCGGCTGTTTCGAGCATCTTTTCACCGTTCGCAAAACGGTTTGCGTATTCTTCGGCAACTGCAGGCCCTGAAGCCAGAATATTTGCATAAAGCGCAACTGCATCACCCGGGAACTGGTTTAAAATGCGATTCCGGTCGACCAGCAGGTCAAGGGCGGTACGAACTTTTGCATCGGCAAGAGAGGCGTCGCGGGTGTTGAAAACCCAGACCATGGCAGCCTGGTTCGGGTATTTCACAAATTTTACCTGGTCGAGCTTCATATTTTCGAGCTGCTCAGAAATCATCGAGGGCAGGTTGATCCAGTCGTATTTTTTCTGCCTGAAATTGGAAACCAGCTGCTGAAAATCATAGCTGCAGTGAAGCAGAACAGCCGGCCTCGATGCTATCCGGTCATCGAAGAAGTTCGGGTTGGCTTCGAGCAGAAGGTAAGAGCCTTTTTCGCGGGCTTTGATCATATAAGGCCCGAGGCCGACCGGTTTGTCGGCATAAATTTCAAGCACAGAGGCAGCACTGGCATTGTTCGCTTCGCCAGCAGCCGAAGCAACCGCAGCAGCTGCAGCCTCAGTCGTTTTTTCCGGTTCGAGAATGTGCTTCGGTAACAGCCCGACGCAGAGCAGGTCAAGATACTGGCGCGAATCGCCGGCAAATATCATGTGGCATCTCTGCCCCTGCCCGATCGAAGAAACGGCGAGCACCCCCTTTGCCAGCTCGGCATAAGGGCTGTTGTTCTTGGGATCGGCCATCATTCTGACGGTTAATTCAAGAGACCGCGGGTCAAATTCGGTGCCGTCATGCCATTTCAGTCCACGGCGCCATACGGCGTTGAGAACCACAGTGCCGTTATCTCCGGGAGTTAAATAATATTCTGAGAAAAGATACGGAACAAAGCTTCCGTCAGCAAGCTTGCGCAAAGGTGCGGCATGAACGAAGTTACTGACCATCTGCCCATGCTCAGACTCAAGGTGCTCGATCGGGTTGAGACCGAGAGGGTCGCCGTAAATGCCGAGCCTGACAATTTTGCCGCTGCTGTCGTTAAGCATGGCAGCGATCTCATCCGGAAGTTCTTTGCTGCGACGGCACCCGGCAAAATTCACCAATGCCGCGATCAAAGCGAATACCAATATAATACGGTAATTTTTCATAATTCTGTTTCCTTATTCACATGCTGTAGGGTGCACTCGCGAGTGCACCCTACAGCAGAAAATTTCATATATTTTGTACATTCAATTTTACCAATGTATCAGTTTCCCTGGGGGGCCTGGAAAATCACGGTGCCGGATGGGGTAACCGCCGTAGGCTCACCAGCGCCGGCACCGGTTTCGCCGCCCGGAACCACAAGTGGCTGTTGCAAAGGCATCTGGGGGGCCGGAGTCGGCATTTCGGCCGGCTGGCGGTTGTATTTTCTGATCAGCTCTTCTGCCCATTGTCTGGTTTCGGTAGCGGTAAGCGCCGAGCCCGCGATTCTCGCAAGCACCGGAATGGCTTCGCCGGCTTTTCCGCCCTGAAGCAGTGAGGTGCTCATATTCACTTCAGCTTCGGTAATCGAGGCCACAAGAGAAATGGCGTGACTTCTGATTTCAGGGGGAGCTGCAGGCGAACCCGCGGCCGTTTCGAGGTGCTGGCGGGCGCGGCCCAGCTGCTGTGAGCGCACGAGAATCACGCCCAGATCGCGGTGAAATACCGGGTTATCCGGGTTGAGGTCAAGAGCCTTAACCATGGCTTCTTCGGCGCGCTGCTGCAGGCCAATGTTCGAAGCAGAAATGCCGACGATGTTCAGCATTGTCGGGTCGCGATCCTGCACGAGCGCCGAAACAGAGGCCGCATAGTTGTAGGCTTCTTCCCATTTCTGGGCGCCGGCTTTGGCGACCGCAAGCGATGCCTTCGCCTGCAGTTCGAAAGATGGAAAGGCAAGGGCCTTGGTCAGGTATTTTTCTGCCTGCGCCAGCAGTTCGGTTTTTCTTTCTTCTGGAATAGCATATCTGGTGATGTCAAGAGCGATCTTGCCGGCATACATGTAGTAAATTGAACGGGCTTCACCGGCGGTGAGATCAAGACCGTATATTGCTTCCTGGTAGGCTTCGACGAGTTTGTTCATCAGATGATAGTAAATGTGCATCTTGCGGAAAACTACCGAATGATAGGTTGATCTGGCGTTGAAATTGATATTCTGCATCGATTTTTCGGCATACAGCATCGCCCGCTGCGGGTCCTGTTCCTGTGCGTAGATGGCCGAAAGTTTCAGGTATGGGTCACCGGGCAGCGGATCGAGCACGACAGCTTCGGTTAAAAGCGCCTTGGCCCGGTTCACTGCCTCGGCCTGGGTATACTTCATGTACATGTCGGCTTCACGCACCATCTCGTCGGCCTTCCAGCAGCGCATCTCATGCATGGCGTTGGTGATGCCGCCAAGCAGAGCAACCCCGGCAAATGCGAGGGCAACCGTCTGATCGATGTTAATTTTTCGGCGCACCAGCGGCGAATTGAAAAAGTCGGTTTCAGTGAGCACCGGCACCAGAGCAAGGAAGAGAACGGCGTAAACCGCGGTTTCGATGCGATGGAACGGAAAATCCGGGACTGCGGCGAGCAGCTGCGACACCATTGCGGCACCGAGACCGATCAGCAGAATATGCTCGCCACACATTTCCCCGTCCGGGCGACTGAAGATTTCGCGGCGCAGAGCCAGTTGAATACTGACAAAAAAGCGATAAACGACAAACAGAAACAGCAGCATGCCAACGACGCCAACCTCAGAAATCAGCTGCAGCCAGTCGTTATGCGCCTGACGAAAAGTTACGGCAGTAAAGGTTTCTTTGTTGTCTTCAGAGAAGGTTTTGCCTTCCTGCAGCGGGAAAAAGTGCTTGTAGGCACCGAAACCACGCCCGAAAAGCGTATCGAAAACCGAGCCGTCAAAGGCTTTGATGGTGCCATACCAGACCCACATACGCTCGTAAGTGTTGCTGGCGAGGCGGTCGAGGGTGAAGGTATATTTTATCTTGTCGAGAATGCTCTCAGACTGAATCGTCTTGACCGACAAAGTAAAAAGACCAACAAAGATAAGAGCCACGGCGACCATGAAGAACAGTGCGTTTTTGCGCATCAGCTTCTGTTTGCGGTCGTTGATAACAAGCATGATGGCCATATAGACGATACCGCAGGCAATGCCAATGAGCGCGGCGCGGCAACGGGTGATGTAAAGCCCGAAGAGTAGCCAGCCATACAGCCCAAGCGACACAATCTTCATTACCATACTGCGATAGTAGAAGAAGAAGGCCAGCGGCAGGAAGGCGGTGAACATGGCGAAGGTGCCGAGATAGTTGCGATTACCAAAGGTTGAAACGACCGAGCCCATGGAATAATCACGGTTCGCCAGCTGCGGAAACAACGGCAGGTAATAGCCATTTGGGTCAACCTTGCCGTTAAGAACGTCTTCTTTAACGAACTTGATGATATTCTGGGCGTCGAACTTGAAATAGAAATTGTAGGTTTCCATGATGCCGATCGTCGAGGTGGCAATCCCGGTAAAAATAACTACCCAGAGTATCAGTTCGACCTGCCAGCGACTGCGAACGACGTTTACGACCAGCGGAAAAAGCAGGATAATGCTGAAAACGCCGCGCAGGTCACGGATTGCAGACGGCACGTTGTAATTCCACATCACTGACAAGGCTGCCAGACCAAAAAACAGCATCAGAGGAAAATCGATGCTGGTGCGGGCCAGAGCCGGCGTTCTCCGGGTAAACAGGCGGGCACAGTAGATACCGGCGAGAAGCGCGATCGCAATTTTCGAGAAGAATTCTTTCGGGGTCAGAAAGTTTTCGGTAGTGGCGCGGCTGTAGAGAAACGGCATCACCAGAATAACCAGCAGGATACCAATATAGACTACCCAGTCGGTAACCGAAAGCTCGGCACGTGTCTCGTTGGTGTTCTTGCGAAACAGCCGGAAAAGAAAATCTTCAACAGCCTGAAAACCCGAAGACTGAGCTCTGGCCGTGCTTGCTGGCTTATCGCCGCCGGCCGCCACATTTCTGACCCGTTTTTTTGCCATGATTAATTAGCCTTGATAACAATCGGGTCAGCCGGTGCTTCGCCGTCAGAGCCATTGGCCTTTCGCCCTGAATAATCCATGATTGCCTGGTTTTTGGGCGCAATTCTTATTGTAGAAGAACCGGGGAAGAAAGGCGAACCGCTTGCCAGGCCAGGGTTGTTGAACAGCAGCAGAATTTCAGGCGAAGAAGCCGGGAAACTGGCTACCGTCTGAAAAAGGCTCAAGTCGACATCCGGCGAAAACCACAGGTCGCTGATCGCAGCAGGTGGAGAGGAATTTGTATAAACCAGGGTAGTATTCGAGGCAATCACATTGCGCGAAAATTCGAGTCTGAGCAGGTCTTTACCGCTGATAGCGCGGTTGTTGTCGATATCGACCCAGGTAGCACGCTGCAGCGTCAACGGCGGTTTATAATCGACGATAATATCGTCGCGATCGACGCTGTTATCAGGGCCATTCGATTTAACCTGGCCTTTCAGCCAATCTACCGAGTAATCACGACCCCACGGGTCGCGCGGCAGGTCCTGCAGGTAGTGGCCGAGCAGCACGCGCAGATCGGTTCCCTGGAATGGCCGTTCTGCCATGGTATCATGCTTGATCAGGGCCTCTTTGATAATATCCAGTTCGTGCTTGGCCTTGGTCAGACGCGACTGCCTTACGTAATCCTGATAATAAGGCAGGGCAACGCCAATCAGTATGGCGATGATGGTAACGACGATCAACAGTTCAATCAAAGAAAATGCTCGTTTATTCATGGTTGAAGATACTACCATACCCTTTTTCTCCCAACAACTAAAATGCTTGTCAGAACCAACTCATCCCGACATCTGGTTCATAAAAGGCCGCAAAATTCATCCAGAGACATCTTCAAATCAACAATTATTGCTTTGATAATTTTGGGATGAATGGTCTTGCCTGTGTGGTCCGGAACAGTCACGCGAATGCCATCTGAATTGCGAAAAATCTTGTGGCTCCCGCTCTGTCGAGTCAGTGTAAAGCCCATCTTTTCAAGAAACGCAACCAGCTCTTTTGCAGTGATGCGTGGAACGCGCGTCATACAGCAATATCAAGGGTCGTGAACAAAACCTCATCGCTTCTGGTGACCGGTTCACCGTTAGCCAGACTTTCTTCGAGATGCAATTTGATCACTTCACGAATATTCTTCAAAACTTCGTCATAGGTCTCACCCTGAGCATAACAACCTTGAATGTTGTGGCAATAAGCGAAATAACCATCGGAATCTTTTTCAACTATTATGGGAAACCTGTAATTTCCTGACTTTTTTTTCATAGCTCCCCCGGCATTAAAATAACCTCAAACTATATTAACAGATTTTCAACCTTGCGCTCAGGCGACTTTCAGCATACGGTTGGCGTAATCTTTACCGCAGGTAGGTGCCGGCAAAGGCTTTCCATCTGTTTTATACAATTCGATGACCTCTTCAACAATCTGACAAAGCTCAGCAAAAACCTGCTTTTCATCGTCGCCGTGGCAGCCGCCAAAGACCAACCCCGGCGCGCTGCCAATATAACACTGGTCCTCTTCTGACCACTCGACTATCTTGACATACATTGCGCTTTCTTTCATTTCTTCAGCTCCTCCAGGGCAAGGTTTACGGATTTGATCTGATAATGCTTTGCGTCATCGCCCGGGTTCCCGGAGATTGTAACCGGCTTATCCAGATCAGTATGCACATAATTTCGATGACTGCCTTTGCCACCCCCTGTTTACGAAGCCGGCCTTTTCGAGTCTGGCAATCAACTCTCTGACTTTCTGTGGCATATTGTCTCCGGTTCAGATTGATCAATCTGCATTATAGTTTCTGCTTCAACTCTCTTCAATTGTTTTTTACAGTCCAGATTGATGCGGTTGGCGGCGATACCCATGCCGAGCAGGCCCCAGAAAACCGGGGCGATGCCGACAATGCTGTCATTGAAAAACGCGGCGACCAGATAAGCCACAATCGCTGCCATGATGCCGAGACCCGACATTTCAGAGAAGTTTTCGAACCGGCATTTCCAGTATATTTTTGCCGACGCGTGCAGATAAACGGCAAACAATGCCAGAATCGCCAACAGCGAAATTACGCCCGAATTGATGGCGATCTGAAGATAGAGATTATGCGGCTTTTCGATCATGGTAAAAATGCCGCCCGGCCAGACCCGCAGCTTTCCGAGATAATCGTGATTGGGGAAATGGAAAGCGAAAGTATCAGGCCCATAGCCGATCAGCAGAGCCTTTTTAAGCATGGGCAACGTTCGCGACCAGATATAACCGCGATTGCTGCCCAGGCCCTGACAGCCGGCGAAACCGAGCGTTTCGACTTCCTGAACGTCGACTGCCTTGCCAAACTGATTGATCAACTTGAAACCGCTGCCGGTGGCCACAACATAAAAACTCACCCCGCCGCGCCCGATTTCGAGGACATTGTGTTCCGGCCAGGCGTAGATAAGAAAGCCACGCATCTTTTTTTCGGGAAACAGCACCAGATACTCTTTTGAAGCAAAAAAGCCGCTGCCGGTCCCGGAGGCTGTCTGGTTACCGGTTGCCGCAGCGGCGGCGACTGTTGCGGCCTGGCTTCCAGAAACGGGCTGAAAAATACTCGAAACGCCGCTTGCCAGTGCGGTAAAAGAGGCCAGTGGTGATTTGTTTTCGGTTCTCAGATTTGGGTTTGGCAGAAGGCTGTAAGGAACGAGCTCGCCCTTGTGGTCATAGAATTCGAGCTGCTCGCCATTCAGCCTTACTTCGGTTTTCAGGTCGTCAAAAACGAAGGTAAACGAGTCGGTGGCAAGTTTGAGATCCTGGAAATTGCCGAAAAGGCCGCTTTTAACCGATACGGGCCGGGCAATTGAAGTTTCGAGGAATCTCGGCACTTCTTTTTCTTGCCAGGTGAAGGCGTCCATGACGAACGGCATCAGACAGAAGCAGCAAAGAAGCAATGCCAGGCGCCGCTTGCGCGGCCAGATTTCGCGCCAGAGAAATGCAAGCAGAACCAGGCCTGCAATTACAGCACCAAGAAAACCAGCTCTGGATTTTGAGCCGAGTAGATTGCAGAAGATCAACAGATTGATCGGGATCAGGGCAAATTTCAGGCGGCTGCGAACGAGCAGAGCCAGTGAGAAAGTCAGCGCGAAAAGCATGGCCATGTAGCTGCCGGTGAAATTGCCATTGCCAAAGGTCAGAAAAATCGAATGCATGCTGCCTTTCAGCCGGCTGAGGTTGATGTCGGGCTGCAGCTGTCGCACCTTGTCAGGTACAATAAGCCAGTCAGCCATTTCAGAATACAAAAAATTGGCACCCAGAAACTGGCCAATACCGGCAACCGCAAGAATTGTGGCCGACACCAGCAGCATGCCGAGAAGAATTTCAAGCTCACGCCGGGTTTCGGTCAGGTTGATGAAGAGAAAAATGATGCTCATGTAGCTGAGATGCACGAGCATTCCCTCATGCCGGTGCGGGTCACCAAAGAACGCAATCTGCCAGTGGTCGGCAAAGACCGTCGAGACGATCACGAAAAAGCTGTATATGGCAAGAGGGCGATGATACCAGTTTGCGGTTGTTACCCGGTTACAGCGATACCATACGAGAGCCGTAGCGGCGAGGATACAGGTCCAGACCGATTTGTAAAAAGAAAACAGGTCGCCCTGAATCGAAGGCCCGTAAGTCTCACCGGCGACACCATCAAAGGTCACCAGCCGCATATAAACGATCATTGGCAACAACCCGATGATCGCGCCAAGCAGCAGAAGCGGCAGCACTGAAACCGGCCTTGATAATACCGGCTTTTCTTGTAAAGGTTCGCTCACAAAACCCCTCGCAAAATTGGTTGATAATTCATTACCATTTAATCAACCCCGAGGCAAGCCGATAATCAATCTGCGGCTGAAAATTAAACCATCAGTTTTCCTGCAACAAGGAGACAGGCTCATTTTCTTCTTTTTGCCCTTTTTTTGCCGGCCGCTCCGCAATCACCATGCGGTTCACGGCAATTCCAAGCCCCAGCAAGCCCCAGAACACCGGAGCAACTGTCACCACGCTGTCATTAAAAATGGCCGCAACAAGATACCCGACCACAGCAAAGGAGATGGCAACACCGGAAATCTCCGTAAGCCCCGCAAAACTGCAATTCCAGTAAAGCCGGACAGACTCCCGAAGAAAAGCTGCAAACAAGGCCAGAATTGCCAGCAGAGAAATCAGGCCCGAATTGAAAAAGATTTGCAGATAAAGGTTGTGGGGCTTTTCTATCACTGTGCCAATATTGCGCCAGACCTTAAGTTTGCCAAAATAATCATGATTGGGAAAATGCGCCGCAAACGTATCCGGCCCATAACCTATAAAAATTGCATCCCTCAACAGCGGAAAAGTTCTCGACCATATATAACCACGATTACTGGCGAAACCCTGACTATTTTCAAAACCCCAGACCTTAACTGGTCTCAGGTCAACGTATCTTCCCTGAGGGTCTATAAACTTGAAGCCACCTTCTGCGAAAGCGATAAAAAAGAAAGTGCCGAGACGGTCTATCTTGACCATTTTCTGCTTCGGCCACAAAGCAATTCGAAAACCCGGTGATTTCCCTTCCTGCGGAACAACCATATATACATCTGCCAACGGCACCGTAGAAGATGACAGGCTAAGCTCGATCGAAGACGACGCGGTAGAAACATTCCGAAACTCGGTAGACACCTCTGCAGCAGTTTTGCCCTGGGCCGTAGCGACAGAAAATGCATTAATTAACGATATCATCTGCTTCTGATCACCAAGCATATCATTTGTCACCGGCAGCAGAGCATGCGAAACCCTCTGACCGTCATTGTCGCAAATCTCAAGTTGATCGTCTTTGAAGCTCAAGCGGTTTTTTTTGCCGGCAAACACAATGGTTGCCGAATCGGTCGCCAGTATTATGTCTTCAAAGTCACCGGATGTTTCACCCCTCAAAACTACCGGACGCCGAAACACGGAATCTAAAAAACGCGGCGAATCGGGGATTTTAAGGGTCCAGGCATCCATGACAAAGGGCATTAAAAGGGCACAAAAACCTAAAACAGCCAGCAACCGAAAATTTGTTCTGAAGTGATGTCTGAGAAAAAGAACCAGCGGCAAAAATGCAGCTGCAACACCTAAAAAGCCAGCCCTTGACTTTGCTCCCAGCAAATTAAAGAACAGTAAAAGAGTCAAACAGCCGAAATAATATCTGCTTTTGTTATTTACAAGAAGAAAAAATGCCATGGTCATGGGAAACAACATTGCAAGGAAACTTCCGACAAAGTTACCGTTTCCGAAGGCCATGTGTATCGAAAATGGATCGCGATCCGTGAATTTCAGATCGATTCCAGGCATAAGTTCATGAATTCTTGCCGGAACGATCAGCCACTCAGCCAGTTTACCTGCAAAAAGGTCGTGGCCAAAAAATTGAAAAAGTCCGATAAGAGCTAATAAGGTCGCCGATGCAAACAAAAAAAGCACAATGGTCTTAAGTTCTCTTACACCTGTCACAATGTTAATAAACAGGTAGACTGTTGCCATATATGCAAGGTGAGTAAACAAGCCCTCATGACGAAGAGGGTCGCCCCACACGGCAAACAGCTTATATTCAGCAAATACCGTGGACACAACGATAAAAAAGCCGTATACAACCAGAGGTTTATAGTACCAGCTCGGAGACAGTCTACGATTTACAATTGCCCAAAGCATTGCCGATGCGGTAAAAATCAGAAACCAGACAGACTTGCAGTATGAAAAAAGATTGCCCTGAATCTGATAGCCGTAAATTTCGGCAGCGAGCCCATCAAAAACAATCTGCTGCATATAAACTATCAAAGGGACAATGCCAATAATCGCGCCGATAAGAAATAAGGGAATGAAAGGGGTCTGGTTCTTCTGACTGTCTTGTTCACCCTGGAAACTGTGTAGCATTTAATTTCCTCGAAGCAGATTTCTGGTGAACAAGACTACGGCAATCATAGACATTTTTCAATCATTTATATCTGATTATCGTTGCCTGGTCAGCAATACATGGGGTTCCCTCTGCATCTTTTATTCCATTTGGGGTTTTAGCCTTTACGGTATCCTGACCAGCGCGAAAAGGCGGATTGGTAACGGGGTTTGCAGTAAAATCGAGCGTGAGCTTCACAGCCATATTATTGTCGAAAATCTCTTTGTTCGAATAATTACTTTCCGGCCTGCCATTTGAATACACAAGATCATCCTGTGAGACATCCAGCGAAGGGCCACCCGCCGGGTCTATCGGTCTCGGGAACCGCAATACCAGATTGTCACCGGTATCTACCTGCATCGACTTGTTCGTATCTTCCCATGTTACCCTGGTAATCGCGAGAGGCGGGCGAAAATAAACCTTAACCTCGTCCTGGGTATTATCGATACCGTCGGGGCCAAGTGAATAACACAGCGACTTGACTGAGTTGACAACATAGGGTGCGCCCCATGGGTCTGGCTTCGCGGTCATCAGGTAAGCCCCGGTTAAATCAGAGGTATCGGTTTTTGCGTAAAGTTTTCTTTGATCATTTTCATAGCGGATCAGAGCATTCTTTACTTCATCGAGATCCTGCTTCGCACGGGTTATCTTCGACTCTTCGACATATTGCCGAAAATATGGCAGAACACCACCGGCGAGAATCGCAATAATGACTATCACTATCAGCAGCTCAACCAGTGTAAAGGCCTTTTTTTTAAAATAAAAAACTTTCAACAGCAATCTCCTAAAAAGTAAAAGCTCAACCTCCCGAACAGGAGGTTGAGCCAGAAAGCTTACCAGCCAGTAGCCTTGAGCTGAAGAGTGGGGGTTGTAATAAGCTTCACTGCCTGCGGGGTAGTAACGTTACGATCTTTAAAGGTATTTGTTGCGGCACCGGTTGCTGAAATATAGTTACCAGTAAAAGGTGTGCCGTTCATTGTAAGAACGGCTGTTCTACCAACGTAAGTTACACCACCGTTAATAGCGTCGAGACCCGCGCTCCCGACTTTAATCGATGAAAGGTTGCCATCCGTACTAGCAGGACGGGTGAAATAGAAGGTAATTTTGTCGCCAGTTGTCTGGCTACCGCTTCTATCGACATCTGAGTATTCGGCTTTGGTGATAGCCATCGGGGGGCGGAAGTCAAGAATGAGGTCGTCACCACCACCAAGAGCGCCATCCTTACCGTAAGAAGTAATGGTGGAGTTAGCTGAAGAGACAACATAAGAGAAGCCCCACGGGTCGATCAGAAGCTGAGAAAGATACGGACCAACCAGTTTTTCAATACTGGTGTCCGCATCAAGCCACATGCCTCTATCGAGCTCCCAGCGGGCAAGAGCGTTACGAATTTCGCTCATATCCTGCTTGGCGCGGGCAGCACGGCCGTCTTCAACGTAATCGGCCACGTAAGGGATAGCGGCGCCGGCGAGGATTGCGATGATCGTGATTACGATCAACAGTTCAATAAGAGTAAAACCTTTTCTAAGCATGTACATGCCCTCCTGTAAATTATGAACCTATCCCAATAAACGCTCGACCCACATGAAACATACTGCTGCAGACAAA
>ERZ795032.272-NODE-272-length-69260-cov-5.682292_pt1 | contig 69260 bp, 66 predicted proteins | sample MGYA00375124_ERZ795032 | MGnify/ENA primary metagenome ERZ795032 (study PRJEB30167, sample SAMN05720154) | activated sludge metagenome | isolation source: Anaerobic digester | place: China | collected 2015-12-16 ... | reverse complement strand
CTTACGAAAAAGTAATCCCGGCTTCTCTCCTCGCCTGCCTAAAACAATTTTTAATAAGCTTTTGTATAGTAACAAGCGCATCATCGCTTCTAAAGTCACTGATGCAAATGTGATAAAACCTGGCAAAGGACAGGACAGACAGTATAAAAATGAATGAAATTGACCCGCGCTGGCCGCTGCTAACGGTAGATGTCGAGCTAACCAATATCTGTGGTCAGAATTGTCTTTTCTGCCCAAGAGAGGCGATAACCCGACCACAGGGTTTTATGCCCTATGCCCTTTTTGAAAAGCTGATCAGACAGCTGGCGGCTGCCGGCTCGCGGGTGATTTTCTGTGGTATGGGTAACCCGCTGCTGCACCCTGATATCGCTGAAATCGGTCGTCTCTGCCGTTCACTGCCGCTGAACTACGGCCTGACGGTGCAGGCCCCTGCCCTCGACGCCGCCGGCCTCGAAAAAATAGCCAGGTTACAGCCGGCTTTTATCGAAGTTTCGTTTCCGGCTGTTGATGAGAATGAGTTTGCAGAGATTTTTCCCGGTCAGAAAATGGCCGATGCTCTCTCAGGTTTACATAACCTTGTCAGGCAACGCGGATCGAACCGCGGCATCACGATTAATGCTGTAATGACTGCTGAAAGCAAGGTTTCTGAAAGCCAGATCAAAGAATTCTGGGCCAGCCATGGCCTGCCGTGCCGTTTGCATCCCTGCCATTCGCGCGGCGGCAACCTCGAAAAAACTGGACTGTTGCTGGCAAAACCGCGACCGGTAAAAACCTGCGGCCTGTTTGCGACACATTCATTCATCACCTGGGAAGGCAACCTGCTCGCCTGCTGCCACGATCTCGAAAACTCTACCGTTATCAGCGATCTCAATTCAACGCTGCTGCTCGCCGCCGCCGCCCGTAAAGTCGCCATTCTGCAGGGCGGCAGCATGCCCTTCAAAATCTGCCAAAGCTGCGACGAGCCGGCCGCCGGCCGCCCCCTGCCCGATCGCCCTTTCCCCGCATCGATAAAAGCCCGTTCCCGCTTTCTCAAGAAGCTTAATTGCTGATACGTTATTCCTGTGAAGGCATTGGTTAAGGCAGTTAGTGAAAAGATTTCCAGAATTTTGTTTGTCTAAAATTACGCCATTATAAGGTTGCGCGATAGATTAAGCATCTTGACACTTTGCGGTTCGATCATTAAAAATGCTTATATGAAACTTATCAGGCATAGATTTTTAGTCACATGGATACTGATATTTTCGGTATTCATGCAGGGTTTTATACCGGCACTGGCGAATCAGCCTTTGTCAAACCAGACATATCAGGCTTACCAGGCCGCCTATCAGGACTACGTAAACGCAGTTCAATCCAATGCTTCGATCGACGAAATCACTCAGAAGCACGAGGTATACCTGCGCGCCCAGGAAGCCTATAAGGGATCGGCAGGCGAAAGTGCCCAGTCACCGGATCTTAACGATGCCACGGCATCTGTATACGAAGACGGTCAAAGCGCAGATGCCATTGCTTCACAACCTGCCACAGTCACGGCCGAAGAGCTTAAAGAAGCCGAAGCGGCAACTCAGAAATGGCAGCACTGGCGTGAATTTCAACAGAAAATCGTCGCCGGCACTCTTAAAATGCTTGGTGGCGCCAATAAGCCCGGCGACATGCCAATCTGGGAAAGAATCGCCTGGACAATCGGTAAATCGCTGATTCCGACGATGGGCGTTATTGTTGCAACTGCCCTGCTGGCTCCACTTTCGCCGGTTGCGATGATTATCGGCGGTATCATTACCGGTGCCGCTCTGGCGGGAACCATGACCTATGCTTTCGAAAAGCGCATGAATGCGAAATATAGAACCGTTCCGAAAGAAGAGGCCAAAATCTGGCGTGATGTCACGGTTCAGGCGTCGATAGAGGCGGTCATGGCGCCGTTCAACCTGGCAACCGGCGGCCTGTTCGGCATGGTCGGCCCCACAGTCGGGCATGCAATCGGCAAAGTTGCACTGACCCAGGCAACCATAACCTTTATTGGCCGTGCCGTATCGAGCTCGGTCGGTGGTGGCGTGAAAAACCTCTGGGCGAATTACTATTTCAAATACCCCGAGAAAATCGAAGCTAACGAAGCCCGCATCGACGAGATACTCGACCAGCACCTTGCCAGCGGTGAGCCGTTTTCTGAAGCAACGATAAAAGAACTCGACACCCTTCGTTCCGAGATCGACATGATGAAGGGCGAGCAGTATTCAAAAGAAGACGCCGTCAAAGATTTGAAACGTGCCGGTATATCTGCGGCAATTTCCGGTTTTGCCGGGTCGATAATTTCTGACAGAACTTATAACAGCGGTTTTGGCCGCTGGGCCGACCGTGCTTCACTGAAGCTTTTCGGCAGCGTTGCTAGAGGTAAAAGCATTGCCAGCCTCTTTTCAACCATGCCCGTGAACTTTGGCAGCGGTATGGCCGGTGCATCACTTGAAAAATCTTTTATCAATTCCGACATCAAAGACCTGAGAAAAGTTCAGGGCAATTATGCCGCTGACTCGGCGATTTATGGCTATTATGAGAGAGTGATCGCTGAAAAAGAAAGTAAAAAAACTTCCATCAATGTTACTCAGGCTGGCTTTGACAGCATGATGAACAGCTTTGCCGTGCATGCCGCCAGGCTGTCGGTCGACGCCATCAAATACAATGTTTACGATGGCCCGCAGGCCAGAAAAGCCGCAATAGAAAAACTCTACCGGGAAAAAGACCCCGAATGGCAGAAGGCTGACAAGCTGCAGCAGAAGTATGAAAACATCAAAGATGCTGCTCCTAATCCCCTTAAACACAGGAATCCCGCGGTTTTTGCCAGAGCAGTGGTCGCGCACAAAAGGCAGCTTGACCAGGCAAGAAACGAGTGGCTCGAACAGGCCGATACTGCGCAGCGGGCTGAAGCAAATCCTGCAAACGTGGCGCTAAAGAGCGAAATAAAAACCACCTATGAACGTAATGCAAAACTTACGCAGATACTTGAACTCGGGCGCCTCACCGGTGGCGATGCACACCTGGCGGCCATGAAAAAGGTTCTTCAGGCGCAGAACCCCACCCTTGCAGACGCCTCTGACGAAAAACTGACCGAACTTGCGGCTCAGGCAATCAAACAGACCTACGTCGATAAATACACCAGCAGCAGCCAGCGAGCCAAAGCCATAGAAGAAACCCTCGAGCTGAAAAGAAAGCACAAGGCCGGCGAAGTCGACCTCTCTGCCGATGAAGCGAAACTGCTGACCGGCAAGGCTGCGGTTATCAGTCCGTCACAGTATAAAGCGGCTCTGGTCGAAAAATATGTTTATGAACTTAAAGCTGGCAACAGCAGATGGGACGACGTCGAAAGAAAGATGCCGGCAATTCTCGCGCGGGCCGAAAGGGAAATGCTGTCACAGTATAACAACAACTGGGGCAGTGTTCTGGTGGCAGAAGCCTACGCCAATGGTCTGGCTCAATACAAATACAGCCCTGAAGGTTCGGTAAATTTCAGTGGTGAAATGAAAAAAATCATCAAAAATATTCCCACGATGTTGAAAAACAACATTCTTGGCGAATATACCAACGAAGTGAACAAGGCCATTATCAGCAACGTCATACCCCAGAACACTGCGGGCCTTGACGGATATCTGAGCAAGTTTGGTGAAACGGCCATAAATGAAGCCACCGGCAAAGTAATCAATACCGTCTACGATGCCTCGAGCGAAAAGCTTGTTTCCAGCTTTTTCCGCTGATTTTCTGCCCTGCTGATTCGTCAGGCCAGAAAAGGCAAGACTCTGGCAGAATTCGCCAGAGCCATGAATACCAGCTGGCCGGTTGCGCAGAAGCTTGAGAATCCGAAGCATTATCCGACTCTCAGACAGCTCGAAAAAGCCATCAACGCCCTCGGAAAACGCCTTGTTCGACGGTAGTCGATTGACGCCCTCAGCCGTTTACCTCGCCTGAGTTGAATTACCTGTCGCCATTTTTCGAGATGAATTGATAGAATATAGATAGAAGATTGAATCTGGAGGAACCCTATGAGCGGACACAAGCATGAAGCGAGCCTGCACGGCGGCGGCAAGAAGAAAAAGCGGGTCAAGGGCTGGGTCGATCGCGTTACCGGCGGCATTGTCGTCGTGGTCATCAAGCACCCCGACGACCCTGATGCCACGGTAGAGATTTATGTGCCGGTCGAAAAATTCAAGAAGCGCACCCCCAAAGAAGGCGAATACATCTCAGTCGAAATCGAAGACAACAGCTGACAAAAGCTGACAAAAGCAAACCGGGCATGACAAATGCGGCTGCTTGTGTTAAGCTTGCAGCAATGCAATTAACCGAATACTCAATTGAAGAACTGCGACTGCTGCTGCCGGAAAGCCTGGTAAGGGCGCCTCAGACGCTTATCGACAGCGTTGCTGTTAATGGGTTGCTGGTGCCGCCGGTGGTTGTCGATGGCGTCGTCTGCGATGGGCATCGGCGTATCGCCGCCTGCCGGCTGGCCGGCAAGCAGACCATTACCTGCCTCACCTGCAAAGGTTCGCCCGGGGTGATGTTTGCTGAGTTGAACAGCCAGCGCGAGCTTTCGGCCTTTGAAGCGGCGGCGGTCTTTGCCCGCCTTGCTGCCGATGACCAGGCGGCGTTTCTCAAGCATACCGGCCTGTCTGAATCGCCGCACATGAAAATTGCGCTGGCATTCATCGCCGCCGAAATACTGCCCCACCCCGAGCTTCTCGAACTTTCGCTGTCGATGACTGTCTGGCGCGAGCTCGGGCACCTCGGCAATTATATGGGCCGCTTTGCCTTGCCACTGCTGCAGCTGCCCGGAACCGCCGCCGAAAAGCGCAATATTGCCGGCCTGCTGCGCCAGGCTCAGCGCCGCAATGAACTGCCTGAGAAGCTCCCCGGCAACAATGCCGGCGAAGTTCTCGCCAGTATGCAGAAAATCGCGCAGCCGCGCCGTACCGAAGCACTGGCGCATTTTGACGCGGCGGTTGCCGGCGCCAGCCTGCCGCCGACCGCCCAGCTCAGGATCGACCCGACCTTTTCCCAGCCCGGCGTGCAGTTGACGATAAACCTCACGCGCAATCATCTCGACCGGCTTGACCAGGCCAAAGCCGCCGTCAACGAGATTTTCGCCGCCGTCCCGGAACTGTGAAGAGCCGATCATGACTGCAGACACAAAATTCGGGCGTCTTGAATTCGCAAACCTCTTCATTTCGAACGAAGTTGCCGGCACACCGCTCGCCGACCAGATTGCCGCAAAGATCAAATACGGCAGCCGCAGCATCATTACCGGCGAACAGCACCCGGGTAACGGCCTGCTGCTGGCCCGCAACAATGGCGCCTTCATCAAACCCTGCCCCGGCCAGAAAGGCAGCATCTGCTGCGGCTACTGGGTCGTCGAATGGGGTATGGGCTGCCCGTTCGGCTGCGAATACTGCATCATTCAGAATTACACCTGCGCCGGCGATGTCACGCTGTTCCTCAACTGGGAAGACTGCCACCGCGAGATCGTCGAGCTGCGCCAGCGAATCAGCGGCCCGATCAGGCTCGGCACCGGGCAGTTCGGCGACCCGCTCGCCCTCGAACCGATATTCCCGCTCAATGCGGCCATCATCGACTGGACAGCCGGCATGCCCGATTTCACGCTCGAAATAAAAACCAAGAGCGCCTTTGTCGAACCGGTTCTGCAGGCCAGAGACGCCAGACATGTGACACTCGCCTTTTCACTGAACCCGCAGGAAACCATCGACCGCCTCGAACACGGCGCTGCCGCCCTTGAAGAAAGGCTGGCGGCCGCAGCGACGGCGGCACGGGCCAGCGGCTGCCGGCTGGCGTTTCATTTTGACCCGGTGATTCCGGTATTGGGCTGGAAAGAGAAGTATTCTGAAGTTTTCCGGATCATGCACAAGCATCTGAAGGGCCTGCCGGTCAACTGGATTTCGCTCGGAACTTTCCGGTTTCCGAAAGGGTTTCAGGAATACGTCGAAAAGTATCACCCCGACACCGGCATTTTCGCCGAAGAATTTTACCCGTCGACCGATGGCAAAATACGGTATTTCAGGCCATTCAGAGAAGAAATCTACAGTTTCATGCGGGCCGGCCTCGGTGAATATTTTTCTGACGCCGCCGTCTACATGTGCATGGAAACCCCGGAAGTCTGGGAAAGACTCGAAAACAAAACCTTTACCAGCGGCAATCTCAAGCGCCTTCTCGATGCCAGCCTGAAAACTGGTCTCAAAGAGGGCCAGAAATAATGAAAGATCCGGGCATTCTGTTTCTCTGCCCTTTCAAGGCTGAAGCGAAGGTTCTCGCTTCACTGCTGCCTGAATGCCGGCAGGCCGACGCCCGGCACTGGAAATGCAAAGGCGGCGAGATTTACACCTGGAACGGCGCCGGCGAACAGCCGCTATTGGCCGCACTGGCCGATGAACAGATGCCGGCGGGTTTTAACAGATTCATTCTTTTCGGGTCAGCCGGTGCCATCGCACCTGATATTGAGACTGGCCGGTTTTTTGCGGCCGGTGCGGTCACCGATGGCGAAAATTCTCTGGTCGGTATGGTTCCGGCGGGGTTTGAGGCTGCCAGAATTTTAACGGTAAAACGAGCGATTTTCGAACCGGGCCGCAGGCAGAAAGCCTGGCAAAAAAGCGGTGCCGAACTTGTCGACATGGAAGCATTCTACTTCTGCCGGCATTTTGCGACGACCGGGCAGGCGGCGGCAGTGATTCGCTTTGTCAGCGACACGGCGGAAGAGCCTTTTTCCATGCCATTTTCGCAGGGTCTGCTCGAAAAAATTGCCGGACAGCGCAAACTTTTTGCAGAACTGCCGGTATTGGGTCTTAACATTTGAGAAAATTTTCATTATAATTTGTAGAAATTCATGGAGGTAGATGATGAAATCACGTAGATTTTTCAGTGTTCTGATGCTCGCGTTCATTTTTATTTCGTTCGTGACCGCTGCTCAGGCTGCGATTTATGGTTATATTGTCGTGCGCGGCAAGAATATTGATAATACCAACCGCGAAATCGAAACTATCGAACGCCTCATCAAGACCTGGCCGAACGGCGAAGTTCTGCATAAACACAGCGTGGTTTCCGGCGGCGCTTTCTTCTTTAAAAAGATTACCGCCACGATTTTCTTTGCCGGCAATCAGAAAGACATCTCGAATTTCCTGACCCAGGGCCCATACGAAGGTGATTATGTCAAAGACGTCGTCGTGATGTTCAATTACAGCAGCCAGGCTTCGACCAGCGCTTTCGACGGCAGCGTCAACACCACTTTCACCCGCAAGTTCGCCAATATCCGCAAGGCGCTCGAAACCATTCAGGGCAAGACCGCCAAAACCTTCTGGAAAGACCTCGAAACCGGCAAAGCCAAAGATTATAAAAAGCACCTGGTTAACGGCAAGCTGATCAACCCCAACGTCAGTGTCGTTTTCTACAGCGTGCAGCCGGTTGAAGAAAACCGCCTGTTCGGCATCACCTTCGACGCCGAAGGCACCACTCCCCGCTGATCCTTTAACACCGACCGTTAAAAGGCCCCTTCACCCCGAAGCGGGACTTTTTCATTGCAGAATAATGACTTTTGCTGTGGATTGAAGAAAGTTGGAAATTGTGAGATTCTAAAAGGGTCGAATTCTAAATATGGAGGGTGAGATGGAATTTTCAAAACTTGTTTATGCGAGAAGAACCGTTCGGCGTTTCAAAGCAGAACCGGTGAGCAAACCGGCGCTCGAAAAGATTCTGCATGCCGGCCTGGCGGCGCCGAGTCCTAACAATTCAACTCCCTGGGCGATCAGCGTCGTCACCAGTGCCGATGTCATCAAAAAAATGCACAAGGCCGTCGATGACAAGCTCGACAAGCTTTTTCCGAAACTGAAACCCGAACAGAAAGAAACTCTCGATAAAATTAAAGTTTTTTCGTCTGTTTTTGCCAATGCCCCGGTGGTGCTGGCGATTTTTTCGAAACCTTACAACGCGCCAATCTTTGATCTGATCAACGACAAGGAACACGCCGCCGAGCAGGTCGCCGAATGGCGCCGCCACCCCGAGCTGCAGGCAACCGGTGCCATGGTGCAGAACATGCTGCTGGCCGCAACCGAAGCCGGCCTCGGCTCATGTTGGATCTCTGGTGCTCTGGTCGCGAGAACCGAACTCGAAAAGATTCTCGGCGCCTCTGGTCAACATCTCGAAACCCTGGTCGCCATCGGCCATTATGAAACAGCCCCCAAAGCCAAAGAAGCCGTCGATCTCAAAAAATTCGTAAAATACATCGAATAAGCTTCAGATTGGCGCTTTAACAAAGCATAAACCAACCCGCCGGCAGCCAAAAAGCTCAGGCGGTTTTTTTTACGTCATCCCCGTGCAGGCAGGGATCTAAGATGCTATTGATGAGATTCCCGCCTGCGCGGGAATGACGAACAGGTTCGCAAAAGTGGGACAACCACTGGTAACGCAGTAAAAAGGTGAGTTTTTACTGCGGGCTGGTTTTCTGGCGGTTGTAGAAGCCGAGAATGACGCCGAGGGCTACCGACCAGAGAGCGGCGAGGCCGATCTGATATGGCTTTGGCAGGCTGAAAGTGACGGTATGAGCCGGGATCCAGAACCAGAGCAGCGACATGAAACCCTTGTCGAGATTGGCCCAGTTCTTGACGCCGGCGACCATATTATCGAGCAGACGATGCATCAGCACGAGAAACGGCCCAAACTGCAGATTCATTGTGGTCGATACGGCAAAGGCGCGCATCGGGCCGGAGAGTTCAGGCAGCATGCCGTCGGCAACGAGTTTGTCGACAAAACCGTTGAAGCCGCTGAAGGCGTATTTGATAAGAATCGCCAGAAATGCCCATTCGAGCATCTTGAGCAGCAGTGTGCCAAAACCGAACGGGGCGCTGACCTTCTTTTCGATGATCCATTTGGCGATGACATCGCCAAGGGTGCCGAGCAGGGCGAACTGAATCATGGCCGAAACGAGCGGGTGAGCGATAACGAAGGCAACGTAACTTTCCATTTTATTTATCCTGTCTATTAAATATTCTGGCTGGTTATGTGAATGTAAATGCTCGCATCGACCCGGCGAGCGTCAAATGGTGATTTTGTCGCCGATTTTTATCTCGCCACTGCTGAGCAGCCAGCAACGCAGCCCGCCCCGGCGGTCCATCGGGCCAAGCAGGTCACGGCCGAGTTTCTTCGAAATATAGCCGCATGGCTGGCAGAGTTCGTAACCGCGCAGTCTGACTTTGCCAATCATGAATTCACGGCCGACCAGTTCGTTCAGATCGACGCCTTCGGTAACCAGATTGCGCCTGAAGTCATGCGGCTGATAACTGGTGCCCAGTTCGTGATTGCAGGCCTGCACCTGCGATACGTCGATCAAAGTTATGGCGCCCTTATGACCCGGTGCGACCTGCGACTCTTTAAAATTGCGATCACCGCGCAGACCGCTGAAAGCGACCGCCTCGACCAGGTTGATCGGCACGAGCTCGCCGTCACTTTCGGGGCTGATGAAAATACCGATGACTTTTCCCATTCAGATACTCACTTTCGCAGGTTGATCACAGATCGCCAGGGTTCGCCCACTGGTCGTTCACAGGTCGATACGGCTGAGATTGTTGAGAACCCTGACTTCGGCGGCCACGATTTTACCGTAGATACCGCTCTTCTGATAAAAAGGCGTAAAACCGAAAATCAGCGAAGTAAAGGCTTCCCAGAAAGCGACCCAGGCGGCAATTACAACGCCTTCATAGAAAATTTTCTTCCAGAGTTCGACCGCATCAGGCTCTGGCAGACGATAAACCGATACAATCAGCATCAGAATGACGCCGAGCGTCATCAGAAATGAAAATTTCCTGAATTCTTTGCGCAAATTGCGCTTTTCCACGTCATCCTGAAAAAGAAAGTGGTTAACCATCGCCTTGCGCAGAATGTTTTCCTGCAGCATGTTGTATTCCTGGTCGATGGTGATGCGCACGACAAAGTCGACATCGCCGAGCTCCTTGACGCAGCCGACAACGTAGTCGACAAAATCCTGGTCGAGCTCGCGCCGCGTAAAGGTGGCTTTCTTGTCAAAACTGTTGAACAGGTCGCCGATCGACTCGACGCTGATGTCGATGATCGCCTTGCCGTCGCGGGTGAACTCGTAACGGCTTTTTAACAGATCAGAGGTGGTTGTGGTGTTCATAACCCAATTGCAGCCTGTATTCAGATATCTGACCGGCACAGTCTACCCGAAAACCTCAATTGTGGCAATGCCTGCCTGAAATTTTCGCCGGCTCACTCCCCGACAATGCTGCGGGCCCGAAAAATCGAGCCGAGATTGTGCACCCCGCTGAACCCCTGCCCTTTCAAAATGCGCTTCGCCAGGGCCGATCTGCTGCCGCTCAGGCAATAAACCAGGATCGGCTGATTTTTGTCTTTTACGTGAGCACCGATCTGCTGCCCGATCACGTCGAGGGGAATATTGACCGCGCTGGCCAGGTGCCCTTCCGCAAATTCGCCGGGCGAGCGCACGTCGACAATCAGAGCCCCGGCAGCGACAAGCTCGCGCGCCTGCGCCGGGCTGACCTGCCCAAGCTTTTTCAGCACGAAAAATATTATTACCGCCGCAATTATTATCAGTTGTGTGGAATCCATAACATACATCTCCAGATTTGTTAATTCAACAACGTAGGCTGCACTCGCGAGTGCAGCCTACGCTATCACAGGCTACGTGGTTGCAGTCTACGCGGACAGTGGCTTAGAATATTCCCGGGTTGATGTTGTCGACTTCGACCGCTTCATCTTCGACGTGTTTCGAATCTTCGAAGTCTTTGTAAACGGCAAAAATGCCCTTGCGGCCGTCCATGAGAACGCCGAGCCCGCAGTCAAGACGGGTGTGGGTGAAATATTTGAGTTTCTCGGCGACCGGCTGGCTGCGCAGCCAGTTCCAGTCGATGAAGCCTTCGCCTGAATCCTGACGGACCGAGAAATAGCCGATATTCATCGTCGTGACATTATGGAAAAAATGCGAACCCATCGAGGCATCGACCCTGAAGCCTTCGAGCGAATATTCGACAATGACCTTGGCATAAGAAGCCTGCGGCCAGGTGATCGGAATGCCGAGCCAGCGGTCACGCGTGCCCCAGCGGCCCGGGCCGAGCAGAATGTAGCGGCGGCCGCTTTCCCGGAGTTTTACGTTCAGGGCCTGAACTTCGAGCGCCATTTCTTCGGTGCACGACTTGTCAAAGACATCGGGATCAATCCAGACCACGTCGGCGATTTCTTCGATGCGGCCGTTGCCCATGCCGTTGTCGGCATACAGCATCAGCTGGTCGCGTTTGATATCAGACTTGTTTATACTGAATTCATCAGAGTCGCGCAGCATGTGTTTGAGCTGCAACAGGTAGAAAACCGGGCTGGAAGAGCCTTCGTTATCGATATCGACAGCAAATTCGATTTCTACCGGAGCTTCGAGGGCTTCGTTCGAAACATTGAGAATATGCTTGATCGCCCGTGCCAGCGGGTAAGTCTCGAATTGCAGAATGTTCGCGAAATTGATTACCCGTGGTCCACGGCTCATAATGCCGGGGTCCAGACGCCCGTCTTCGAAGTTCCAGGTCGAAGCAACATCAGCGAGAGTACCGTCTTCTTCGGCCGTTTTGAGATCGAGTTTGATCAGCGTTGCATCTTCGCCAGCGAACAGGTTGACGGTGTTCTTTTCCATGTCGAGCGCCAGAAAGTTGCGCTGCGAATTTCTGACCAGCTCTTCGGGAGTAAGCATTTCGAGCTTCGGGTAAGTCGGGCAGAACCTGAAAGATGGCCCGCCGCCGACTACCTGGCGGCCCAACCCGAGAACCAGCATGCCAACACCGTCTTCTGGCGCCATATAAGAGAACGGATAATAGTTATATGACTGCCCCACCCCGCTGATCAGCGGATAAAAGCGGGTGCCGTAGCGGCGGCCGACGATCTGCTGAATGACAACCGCCATTTTTTCTTCTTCGATGTTGTATTGAATCGCGTCGTAGTATTCGCGCGCTTCACTTGAATAAACCGAGGCATAAACCAGCTTGATCGCCTCTTCGAGCTGTTTGAGGCGCACTTCCGGATCGGGATGGTTGTTCGGAATGAAAAACGTCTCGTAAAGCCCCGACATCGAGTGCGAAACCGCGTCTTCGAGAACCCCCGAAGAACGCACTGCCAGCGGGTAAGTAACCTTCTGCAGCACGATGCGCAGCCGGTTGAGAATCTTTTCTGACAGGCGGCTGTCGAGAAAGCGCTTTTTCAGGTTGTCGTAATTTTTCTCTGATATGACAAAGTCGGCCAGATCGTTGGTGGTGATAAAATTGGTGAACTCATCGACGCCGATGATGAAGGTTTCGGGTATTCTGATAACGATATCGGGCACACTTTCGAGCATCGACGAATTGTAAAGCAGGTAGTTCATGAACGCGATGCCGCGCCCTTTGCCGCCAATCGCGCCTTCGGCCAGTTTGCTGATATGATGGCGGTTTTCGCCGATAAACGACTTGTCGAACGAAATGACCTTGCCGCGGGTTTTCATTCTGAAAACCCAGTTGCCCATATTGATCAGAAAGTCGCGCAGCGATTCGACCTCGTCGAACTCGTTAACGTGAATGCGCGAAACGACCTTGGCAGTCTGCACTTCACCGCGTGCCAGCAGCCAGGTCGAGAAATGGTTGCGGCTGGCATGGAACTCGATCGACTCGGCAGGCACGATGCGCAGACAGTTGCGAAAATCGGCCATGGTGCGCGCCCGCGTTATTTCCTGGCCTTGCGCGTTTCTGAAAACGAAGTCGCCAAAACCGAGGTTGCGGTAGAAAAATTTCGACAGTCTCTTGGAAAGGAACTGCGATTCTTTGTGCACAAACGAGGCCCCGAGTCGGTTGGCAGCGCCTTCAATGTTCGCTTCCGAAGACTGCAGAAGAATCGGCAGATCCGGCTGCAGCTCTTTTAACGCTTTGGCAAGCTTGAGACCGGCCTGGTCATCGAGAATCCCGTCTTTTTTGTATTTTACGTCAGAGATGACGCAGAGCAGGTAGTCTTTGAAATATTCAAACTGCTCCATCGCCTCTTCGTAGTTGGTTGCCAGAATGATTTTCGGGCGGCAGCGCATGCGCAGAACCTTTTTGGTTTCTTCCTGCAGCTCTTCTTCGACGAGTTTGGTCGTCTGGCGGATCAGTTCAGAGTAAAGATGCGGCAGATAGCGGGAATAATAGCGCACCGAGTCTTCGACCAGCAGAATGATGCGAACCTGGGCGATCTGCGTGTCTTTGTCGGCATTGAGGCGATCTTCGATATATTTGATCATCGCCAGGAAGATTTCTGAGGCGCCGTTCCAGACGAAGACGTTGTCGTATTGTTCCCAGAGGTCGCTGCCGCTGTCGGCGGCCACCAGATCGGTATTGTCGTTGAGCAGCAGAAGAATCGGCAGCTTCGGCCACTGCTTCTTGATCTTCGAGCCGGCATTGATAGTATCAGTTTTGCGCAGGCGGCTGATTACCACGACGAGATCGAATTCTTTTTTCTGCAGCATTTCGAGAGCTTCGTCAGCCGAGGTGACACTGGTGATGCGCGGGGCGCTTGTCAGGTTCAGGTTGAAATATTCGCCGAATATTTTTTCGGCCAGCAGGCCGTCCTGCTCAAGAGAAAAAGCATCGTATACGGTGGCGACCAACAGCAGTTCGCGAACCTTGAAACGCATCAGATCGTGAAAAATTTCGCTGTCTGATTTATATTTTTTAAAGACCTGCATCAATTCTTCTTTTGGCATCGTGGCTCCGGGTATGTCTCGAAGATTTTGCAGAATTATATCAGAAAAAATAGCCGGCCGTGCCTCTTGCGGATTTTTTTTTATCTGTTAGAATAAATCAATAATTTAGCACAGGGAGATAAAAAATGCTTAAGAGATTGACCACCATATTTGTTCTTCTGGCATTTGTTTTCAGCTTCAGCGCAGCTTTTGCTACCGAAGCCGAACGTCCGGTAATCAAAGATCTGTCGAAGGCCTACGAAGTCTGGAAAAATCAGGGCATCAAATTTGTTGCCCGCGATGAAAAAGGCAAATTTGTCACCTGGAACATCGGCAAACTCGAATCATGGGGCACCAAATCGAAATGGGTTGTCAGAGACCCCAAGGGCCGTCTGCTTACCCACGCTTCCGGCAACGTTGAAAACTGGAAAAACGGTCAGACCCGCCTGGTTCTGCGCGACCCCAAAGGCCGCCTGCTTACCCACGTATCCATTGACATAACCGACAAATCAAGCTTCGCTGCCACAGTCGTTGGCCTGCGCCGCCTCAAAAACGACAAATACCTGGCTTTCGTTCAGGATACCCTCAGCGACATCATCCTCAAAGAACTGAAACAGAACGAAACCACCAAGGCCCGCGTTCTCGTGACCTATCTCAACAAATACAAAAAAGAAAAGGGCGCCGAAAACTTCAAGCCCGTTCTCAGAAAAATTATCCCGACCCTGCATTTCCTGGCCAGTGAAAAGCCGGTTACCAAACACAAAGAGCTCGTCGAAGACGCACGCAAGCTTCTCGCCGAACTGTAAAATCAGCCTCTAATCAAGGTAACAGCCACCTGCGGGTGGCTGTTACTTTTTTTTTGCAATTAATGCTAAACAAAAGCACGATGTTAATCGAAAGATTTTTAAATCGGAAACTTCTAACCTTTTTCCGGGAGTGCGCTTTTGCAGCAACCGCAGGAACAAAACCGCGATCTGATACCATTCCGGCTCAGCAAAGCCGGCTGGGCAAAAATTTCTGCCCTGGCAATGGTTATTGGTGCCGTCGTCGTTTTTCTGCTCTTCTATTTCTATCGTGCGCAGATAAAATTTCATGCGAAAATGGCCGTCGAAACCTTCGGTTATCCGGCTCTGTTTTTCTTGTGCTGGGCTGCTGATGTTATCATCCAGCCGATACCGGCTGACGTGGTCGTTTTTGGCACAGCATTCGGTGGTGCCAACATCTGGGAAACTTCTCTCGTTGCAGGTTTTTCAAGTGCTTTTGGCGGAGCTTCCGGTTACTTTATCGGAAAATTCTTTGGTCCATGGCGATTCAGAAGGCTTTTTGGTTCAAAACTTCTGCGGGCCGGCCGCGACCTGTTTCGTGATCATGGAGCACTCGCAGTATTCATTGCTGGCGTCACGCCTATTCCTTACTCAGCAGTGTGCTGGATTGGCGGTATTTACAGTATGTCTCTCACCAAGGTAGTTCTCGCAAGCTGGATAAGCCGCACGATCAGATACCTTGCGGTTGCCTGGCTCGCAAATCTTGTATAGCAGTATTAATATCAATGCAACTATGAAAAAAACCGTAACTCTGCTCGGCGATTACTTCTTCTACTGCTTTACGCTGTTTTCTCTGATAACTGTCGCCGGTATTGCCTTTACGCCAGCCAAAAGTTTTCTCTACGATGAATTCATCAAGTCGCTCGATCCGAAAGGCCAGAAGCGCGCTGTCGAAGTCTTTGAGCAGAAGCTTGCGAACGCAGGACTCAGTCGCGAGACTTTCAATCCGATGCTGCTGATTCGCAAAAGAAGCCGCGAACTGCTGGTTCTCTCCGATGATATTCTCGTTGCCACCTACCCGGTGGGCATCGGCCGGGCCACCATCGGTATCAAGCTCAATGGCAAAGACCAGAAAACTCCTGAGGGGCAGTATTATATCTGCAGAAAAGATGCCGATAATCGCTTTCATCTGTTTCTGCAGATAAATTATCCTTCGCCCGACGACGCAAAACGCGGCGCAGTGCAACAGATAATCAAGGCCGGCGAAGAAGAGCGTATCGAAACCGCCTGGGAAAACAATGCCTGCCCGCCGACCGATACCGCTCTGGGCGGGCCTCTTGGCATTCACGGTTTCGGCGCCGAATCGAGCTGGACAACTGATGGCAGTGTCTCGATGCATAACATCCATATGGAAGAGCTTTTCTGGAACATCGCCACCGGCACCTCTGTCGCGATTCTGCCATAACTGAAGCACTGGTTGTTTCAACTTTGCTCAGAGAAATATTTTTTCCTGGAATTGCTGAGATTGTATTCGACAGGTTTACAATGCCGGTTTAATTATGCTATTAGTAACGGGTTGGATGGTCTATTCGTTTAAAAAGGGCCTGGTAAATGAATTTTTTCAAGTCGTTTCTGCCTGCAGCAAGAATTTCGCCTGCCACAAACCAGGGCTCGTCAAGACTATCATCGGTTTTGCTTTTATTTTTGATAATTGGCGTTTTTTTCGTTCTGTATTTTTATCGCGCCCCAGTAAAGGCTTTTGCCAAAGAATCTGTCGAACTTTACGGCTACCCGGCACTCTTTGCCTTCTGCTGGTTTGCTGATGCTGTCATTCAGCCGATTCCGCCTGATGTGGTCGTTTTCGGCACAGCCTTTGGCGGCGCCAATATCTGGAAAACCTCGGTTCTGGCTGGATTAGCCAGCACTATCGGTGGCGCTACCGGTTACTTCATCGGTAAGTCTTTTGGGCCGTGGCGATTTCGCCGTTTTTTTGGCTCGAAACTGCTTCGCGGCGGTCGCGACCTGTTTCGCGATCATGGCTCGCTGGCCATTTTTGTGGCAGGTGTGTCGCCGATACCCTACTCGGCGGTCTGCTGGATCGGCGGCATATACAACATGCCACTCGGCAAGGTGATCATCGCCAGCCTGATCAGTCGTCTGCCACGCTTTATTGTGGTAGCCTGGCTCGCCGACCTGGTTTAACTGCGAGGTTACAGTTCTACGATGGTTGCGCCCCAGTGACCGGCGTCGTGGCCGGCCGGTTGCCAGCTTTTTACCCAGGGAATCTTTTTTAGAGTGGCTTCGACAGTGCGACGCAGGTTGCCAATGCCCTTGCCGTGAATGATACGAATGCTGGTAATGCCTTTTTCCCGGCAGGCCTCAATATAGTCTCTCACCACATCTGCGACTTCACCAGGGCGAAAAGTGTGCAGATCAAGAACCCCGTTTACCGGAATTTCGACGGTATCCTCGTGTTCAGTCACAGGTGACCTGCGCTCATTTGCCTTCGTTGAGCAGACAGCTGCGCATCGGCAACAAATCGTGCGGGCTGACAATTTTGCTGCCACCAACGCCAGGAACAATAATCTCGGCTTTCGGGCAATAATCGATAAAAAGTTCGCGACATTTGCCACAGGGCGCGATGATATCGCCGATACGGTTGACCACTACTACGGTTTCGATGTCTGTTACCCCTTCTTCAGCGGCGGCGGCAAGGGCAACCGCTTCAGCGCAGACTTCGGCGCCGCCCAGTGAGGTTTTCAGCTGCAGCCCGGTAAAAATTTTGCCGCACCTCGACTTAACGGCTGCGGCAAAATGGTGACGATTCTCTTTAAATCTCATTGAAATCATTTTTTTTGCGGTTTCAATAAGATAAAAATGGTTTTTTTTGAGCTGATTCATTCAGAATGCCCCCCTCAATAACGGTTCAGAACGCGCCTTTCAGTTCACGGGTAAAGAAGTCCCTTTCATCGGCGCCGTAGCAGACAAGGCCGATACGAACCGAAGTTTTGACCGGATTCGAGCCCCACGGCCAGAAAGCGCAGTATAGAACGATACTCTCAGATATCTCTTTGCGGTACAGGGTCTGCTCTTTTCTCGCCCCACCGACTTCGCGCATGAACTTGTCAAAAAAGTTCTTGAAAAAAGCGCCTTCCCCGGCCGGTTTGTATGGTTTCCCGAAATACTTCTCGACGTCTTCGCTCAACTGCGCGATGATGTTCGAATCAGCTACGCCACAGTAAAGAAGCGGGTCTTCAACGTCGTTGTTGGGCTTGATCTTAAACTTGTTTTCAATCAGGTCGATCAACTCAAGATTCTTGCGAATTTCGGGCAGGTAATTTTTCATAGGTCCTCTTTATCTGGTATTAACGGCATAATATCTGAAAAAACCGCGACAAAGCAAGAAGATTGCATTATTTTTTACCCAGTTCACGCCGGGCGGCCACCATTTCCTTGAGGCGGTCGGGGTCGAGCGGGTTTTCCCAGTAGCCGTCATACTTTATGCTCGAACCGATGATCCAGGCGTCGGCGGCGGTGTAATCTTTTGCATTGGCCGGAGTTATGCCCGAGCCAACGATGACCGGAACCCTGCCAGCCTTCTTCGCCCGTTTAACCTCGTCTTTCGAGGCAGCCTTGCCGGTGGCACTGCCGGTGACAATAACCCCGTCGATCCCGAAAAATTCGGCGCCGTGCACCCAGTCTTCCAGGCTGATATCGCTGGTAACCGCATGTGCCGAATGTTTTTTCTGAATGTCGGTCCAGATGCGTACTCTGCCGGCACCGATGCGGGCCCTTTCACGCAGCAGCTTGCCGGCACAGGCTTCGATCCAGCCCTCGTCGGCAACATGACCGAAAACACAGCCCTCAGCTCTGATAAATTCACAGCCGCTGATCAGGGCAACTGCAAGCGCTTCGATATTGGCGCCGGCCAGGATCTGAATGCCGACCGGGAAAGTGGCACCAACGCGGCGCTTAACCTCACAGGCAACACGCGTCATTCCCGCCACGATTTCGGGGCCGACTTCGCATTTAAGATACGGCCGGTCATGCATGTTCTCAAGGATGATGCCGTCGAAACCGGCTATCTGAAACTGCTCGGCTTCAGCCACCGCAATTTCGACAATTTTATCCATTTCATCAGTGTTGAAGGGGGTTCCGGGCAGGGCCTTGACATGTACCATGCCGAAAAGTGCGGGGAGTGCGATCTGTTTCGCAGTATCGAGCAGAGGTTTCATTGCCAGCTCCTTAGCTCAGCAGAAATACGAGGATGTTTCCGACGACCAGTACAACTACATACCAGACCCGGAAAAGTTTGTCGAGATAAATAGCCATATCGAAACGCCGCCGCTTGGCGTAACTGTTGTTCACAACGGTCTGCACCAGCGCCGAGAAAATCACGACGTAGAAAAGAATGAAAATCTTGTCTGACATCAGCATGTAACCAACCGCCGGCAGCGCATCGGCCTGGGCCATGTGCAGCGCCACCGCCGACAACAGTGCCGTGACGCAGATGCCGCACTGCGCCTCGAACTCGTTGGCGTTGATGTAAAAAACCATATAGGCCATACCCGCAATAATGATCAGCGGCAGAATGAACTTGATCAGATGCGGCATGAAAAGCCGTTTGAGGTCGAGCTTGAAAGTCAGTCGTGAATAATGCGAGGTTTTCTGGTTGCCAAGCCCAAAGTCGGTCTGATACTCGTGAACGTCAACCGTGCAGGTCGCCCCTGCCATTTGCCAGTCCGGAACATTCAACTCCGGCTCGATCCATTTCGAAAAGTTCTGGCTGGCCGCCGAATCAGGCTGGAAAACGATTTTATCGGTCTGGTATTCTGAATCTTCAATGCTGATCGGCAAAGTCTGCGAATCAAACGGATAAGCCTGCAGTCTGAAACGGCCACGGAAGCGCCCCTTTATTCTTTGTGTCCAGACGCTGCGCCCGACCGTATCGGTGGCAAGCTGCGGCTCGGTGGCACTTTCAACGGTGCCATTCATGAACTCGATATTCGCCGGGGTCCATGCGGCCGCCGGTTCAGCTTTGTACCAGATGTAAAAATCAGCGAAAAACTCGCTCTCTTTGACGTCGAGCCGCGCGATGTCAATCAGATACATGCCGATCTCAACCGTATGCTGTTGTGCTGTCAGCGGGCCGGAGAACACCGCCAGCAACAGCAGCATCACCGCCAGAAATCTGCGAATACTCGCCGAAAAACTGTTTTTCAATACTGTCGTATCATACGCCGGGCTGTTCGGCAGAGCCAGGTCGCTGCAGCATAGCACACTATCTGCCTGAGTCGGTGCCAGCATCCTGCTTGTTTTGCTTGTGAAATCTATCGCACAACTTTTTTGGGGGAGTTGGGTTTTTATGGCATTTGGCACTTCTGTCAGAAGTCTGCCAGCGAAGCACATTGCTCCATATTTTTGCGGTTTCGTCAGCAATTCGCTTGTGAAATTTTTCATGATTTCAACTCAGCCTTTATGCAGGGTTTAATTTTGCTTACCTCGATAATTTAAACAGAATCAGGCGCGCCCGGCAAGAAATAAACACTTAATACACGTCTTTATTCCTGCAGCGTCTGCAAAACCCATTTCAGGGCCTCTTCACGCACATCTTCGGGCGCGGTGCGATGCCCGCCCTCGAATTCATACCATTTCAGTTTCCAGTTGAGGCTGGTAAGAAACTTTTTGTCTTCCTGCATCAACTTGTAATTGAAGTCGGTCGGGCTCGTCAGAAAGGCACAGACCTTGCCCTGCGGGTAGGTATCCTTATGCTTCAGACTGTTTTCATGAATGTAGCCGACACTGCTGATAACCGCTCCCACAGTATCAGGGTGGAAAAAGCTGAACAGATGCGCTGCCATGCCGCCACCCGAAGTGCCGAGCGCGATTACCCGGTCGGTCTGCACCGGAAACTGCTCGCCCACCCTTTCCCAGATAAGCTTGCGCAGACGCTTCAGATAAAGGGGGATATCCATGCCGTTTTTAACGATCTTCGAAGCCATCACCAGGCATTTATTTTGGTCTGCATGCGGCCCCCATGTTTTTATCAGCCCGTCGGCATCGCCACCCGGCGAAAAGGCGACGATGAGCGGGTATTTTTGATCGGTATCGATGCCATCAGGCACATAGACCAGATATTCATTTTCTTCGTAAGTTCCAGAGGCGAGCGGTGCCGCAGTCAGACCGGCCGGCAGCACCAGCATAAGCGCAGCAAGAAGCAAAACAAAATGTTTCATCTCATTTCCTCCCGATCTCTTTACACTACGCCCCCACCCGCCATAAATCAACAACCGCCCATGCCGGTCAGTTTTTGTCGAGGGTTACGTGCCAGGGGCAGGCGACCAGGTGGCCTGGGCCGATCTCAACCATCGGGGGTCTGGCCAGCGCGCATTCTGGCCTGGCGATCGGGCAGCGGGTTCTGAAGCCGCAGCCCGAAGGTTTTTTAAGCGGCGTCGGCACATCGCCTTCGAGCACCATGCGCTTTTCGCGCTTCACGTTCGGATTCGGCTGCGGAATCGCCGACAGCAGCGCCCTGGTATACGGGTGGCGCGGGTTTTTGAACAGCTCTTCTGAATCGGCGATTTCGACGATATTGCCAAGATACATGACCGCAATACGGTCTGAAATATGCTCGACTACCGCGAGATCGTGGGCGATGAAAATATAGGTCAGGCCGAATTCTTCCTGCAGGTCCTGCATCAGGTTGATCACCTGCGCCTGAATCGACACGTCTAGCGCCGAAACCGGCTCATCAGCGATAACCAGACGCGGGTTGGTCGCCAGGGCGCGGGCAATGCCGATACGCTGGCGCTGGCCACCCGAAAATTCATGCGGGTAGCGTGTCGCCTGCTCGGCCGACAGACCGACTTTCTGCATCAGCCAGCTGACCTTGTCGAGCATTTCCTGGCGCGACAGCTCAGGCGTGTGAATCATCATGGGTTCCATGATGATGTCGCTGACCGTCATGCGAGGGTTCAGCGACGCATACGGGTCCTGAAAAATCATCTGAATTTCTGACCGGAACGGCCGCATCTGGTCGTTGTTGAGGCGGGCAATATCGACAGTCAGCGGCGTCGGCACCGTAAACGGCGGCACACTGACCGACTTGCCGCCCTCTTTAACGGCGGTAACCGGCAACTCGCCGGTCAGCTTCGAATTGAACAGAATCTGCCCGCCGGTCGGCTGGTTGAGATTGATGATGCACTTGCCGGTCGTCGACTTGCCGCAGCCCGACTCGCCGACGAGGCCGAGCGTTTCGCCCTCGCGCAGCTCGAAACTGACGCCGTCGATCGCCTTGACATCGGCGACCTTGCTTCTGAAAACGCCGCCAAGCACCGGAAAATACATCTTGAGATCTTTTACTTCAAGCAGCACCTTGCCGCTGCGTGTTTTCTGACTCATGCTTTCACCTTCCCCTTCAGGCTTTCTTCATGGGCTTTGCCAGATGGCAGCGCACCAGGTGGCCGGGCGAAACTTCAACCATTTCAGGCATCTGTGTTTCGCAGTGGGCGAGTTTCTGGGTGCACCGGGTGCAAAAGCTGCAGCCGGCCGGCAGATTAAAGAGCGAGGGAACCATGCCCTCGATCGTGCTCAGCCTTCTGACTTTCTGCCCCGGCTTCGGCAGCGAGGCCAGCAGGCCCTGCGTATATGGGTGCCCCGGTGAGTTGAAAATCGTTTTGACGTCGGCGATTTCCTGAATTTTGCCGCAATACATGACGACAACCCGATGACAGGTTTCGGCAATTACCGCCATGTCATGCGTGATCAAAAGAATCGCCGCATTCGCGGTTTTTGCCTTTACCTCCAGCATCAGCTCAAGAATCTGCGCCTGAATCGTGACGTCGAGCGCCGTTGTCGGTTCGTCGGCGATCAGCAGCGACGGATTACAGGCCAGTGCCATCGCAATCATGACGCGCTGCCGCATGCCGCCAGAGAACTGGTGCGGGTATTCGTCGAGACGCTCGCGCGCCGACGGAATGCCAACCAGATCGAGCATATTGGCCGCCTGGTCGCGGGCCGCCTTTTTATCGAGGTTCTGATGCAGAATCAGCGATTCGGCAATCTGGTCGCCGATCGTGAAAACCGGGTTGAGGCTGGTCATCGGTTCCTGGAAGATCATCGAGATCTTGTTGCCGCGAATCTTGCGGATCGCGTCGTAGTTTTTGGCGCGATACGCCTGCAGCAGGTCGACGCCTTCGAAAACGATCTGACCGTCGACGATGTCACCTGGCGGGTTCGGAATCAGCTGCATTATCGAAAGCGAGGTCACCGATTTGCCTGACCCCGATTCGCCGACAATGCCGAGCACTTCGCCGGGCATGATGTCGAAATCGACGCCATCGACGGCCTTGGCGATACCGGCTTCAGTTTTGAAGTAGGTTCGCAGGTTTCTTACGGTTAAAAGTTCTTTGGCCATTGCGAATTACTCCTTATCTGAGCCGTGAATACTGCTTCGGATCGAAAGCTTCTCTGATTGCCTCGCCGATGAACGAAACGAGAAGCAGGGTGCAGAACATCGCCAGGGTCGGCGACAGAATCAGCCAGGGCTTGGTCAGGTTCGACAGGCCCTGCCCGAGCAGTTCGCCCCACGACGGTGTCGGTGCCGGCAGCCCGAAGCCGAGAAAGTCGAGCGATACCAGTGCGCCGATATCGGCTACAACTGCAAAGGGTGCGAACGAAATGACCGGTGTCAGCGCATTCGGCAGAATGTGTCTGAAAATGATCGCCCCGTCGGTGCAGCCGATGGCGCGGGCGGCAGCGACGTAGTCTTTCGATTTTTCACGCAGAAACTCAGCTCTGATGTAATAGGTCATGCCCATCCACTTGAACATCACCAGAATGCCGACCAGCATCCAGAAATTCGGAATCATGATCGCCGCAAAAATCATCACCGTGTAGAGAAACGGCATTGCCGACCAGATTTCGACGAAACGCTGCATGACGATATCGAAGGTGCCGCCGTAATAGCCGAGCAGCGCCCCGATCGTGATACCGATCACGTAACAGAAGAAGCAGACGACGAGTGCGAACGACAGCGAGGTTCTGAAACCGTAGACCATGCGTGCGAACACATCGCGGCCGCGGTCATCGGTACCGAGCAGGTGCTGGAAGGTGCCCGGCATTTTGACGCCCGGCTTCAGTTCAAACAGGCCGGCCACCGCCATTTCGCGGTAAAGTTTCGCGATATCGAGTCCGACCCAGTCCGGGCGGTTGTATTTAGTCTTCAGTTCTTCGTCGGTCGGCTGCTTTTCGGGCAGCACGAACAGCGACTCTTCAAAAAATGCCTGACGCCAGCGCCCGGTCAGCCAGGTCGGCGGGTGCGGCGGTCGGCACGGCAGTTCGTCGAGCAGTGATTCGACCGGGCCATAGGGGTAAATCGGCAGCATTACCCAGTCATCGCCCCAGTCTTTGTATTTGAGGTCATCTTCGGTTACGGTGCCGTTTTTAATGCGTTCGGCCCGTTCGCTGTTGCGCGTCTGATAGACCTCTTTCATCATGCGGTAATTGGGCACGCCGTAGCCTTTGAGACCAAAACTTCGGGCGCTTTCGAAGCTGAACAGGGTAAAGTGAATACTGCCCTGGTATTTAACGAACAGTGCCTTACCGTTGATCAAAAATTCAGCGAAAAACGAGAGAACGAACAGGCTGATGATGAGAATGAAGGCGTAATAACCGCGTTTCAGACTCTGGAACTTGCGCCAGCGACGCTTGAAAATCGGGCTGGTGAAAAACATGCCGAACGAGCCAAGGGCAGCAATCAGCAGTGGCAGCAGATAAACGACGGCGCCGACGGCCAGGCCGAAGCTGATCGCGGCCTCGATCGAGTAGTCAGGGTTGATACCCTTTTCCCCAAGTGCCGGAAACATCGCATAAATTGCGGCCCAGAAGACCAGCAGCGCGATGGTGTTGATTAGTTTCTGGTTGTTTTCGTAGGTTTCTTTCATGAGAAGCGGATCCTCGGGTCAATGATGCAGTAAAGGAAGTCTGAAACGATGTTGCCGAAGAGCTTCAGCATCGAACCGATGACGAGAATGCCCAGTGTGACCGGGTAGTCGCGGGCGATCAGCGATTCATAGCCGAGCAGGCCGAACCCGTGAATGTTGAAAACCTTTTCGATCAGATATGAGCCGGCGAGAATGATCGAAAGCATGTGCCCGAGCCCGGTCGCAATCGGAATCAGCGAGTTGCGTAATGCATGCTTGAAAATTACGACGTTTTCTGACAGGCCTTTGGCGAAGGCGGTGCGCACGTAGTCCTGGCCGAGGTTTTCCATCAGTGAGTTTTTCATCAGCACCGTGTGCGAGGCAAACAGCCCGAGAACGTAGCAGAAAACCGGCAGAATCATGTGCCAGGCCGTGTCGAGAAAGCGCCCGAACCAGGTCAGATCGTCGTGCTTACCGGTGGTCAGCTGTGCACGCTTCTCGGCCGGAATATGCTGATAAGCCTGATGATTCGAATTGATCGTGTCGCTGTCTTTCAGGTTCGGGTATTCTTTTCGGATCGCCTCGGGCAGATCGGCTGCCACCCCACCCTGCTGCAGATACTGCGAAAGATACGAACCCGGCTGAATGGCGGCGCTCTCTTTGCCGCCGAGCGGCACCAGGTCGAAATAAGCGTTGCCGCCGAGCAGCATCAGCAGAAGCACCCCGGCGGTCCAGCCCGGAATCGAATAGCCGATGAATACGAGCACCGAGCTGGCTGTGTCGAAGGTCGAGCTGTGTTTAACAGCTTTCCAGACGCCAAGCGGAATACAGATCGTGTAAGACAGAAGAAAACCGGTCAGACCGAAAATAATCGACACCGGAAACTTCTCTTTGATCAGATCCCAGACCGGCCTTGAGTGGGTGTCTGAAACGCCCAGATCGAGGTGACAGACGCGCCAGAGCCAGTTAATATAAGCGATATAAAAGGGTTTGTCGAACCCGTAAATTTCTTTGAGGCGCTGCATCATCTCTTCAGAGATCTGACCCTGGGTTGTCTGGCTGCTCGAACTGCCGCCGCCCCCTTCGCTGGTCTGCGACATGGCCTGCTGGTAGCGCAGCACCGCCTGCTCGACCGGGCCACCCGGCACGAAGCGCGTCACCGTGAAGCAGAGAAAGGTAATACCGATGAAAGTCGGTATCATCAGAAGAAATCTGCGAATAAAATAGCTGTACATGCTTATTTCTCCCCTGCGATCGGCGGGTAGTGTTCGTCCCACCATCTGACGATCTCGGTGCCGACTTCGAGTTTAGTCTTTTTCTCACGGGCTTCATTGAGCGATTTCGCCCGCGCTTCGTCATACCACCACAGCGAGGCAACCGAGCGCTGGTCACTGGTCTTGGCGAGAATGTAGTCGGGCATGCCGAATTTATTCCAGTAAAGCAGGCGGGTATGCGCCGCAAACCAGCCGAAAGCGTAGAGATGCTCGTGGCTGGCGATTTTATCGATTTCGCGCACCGCCTCGATGCGCTCTTTCGGGTCGAACATCAGCGGGTATTTGTCGCAGATCTCGTCAACACGGGCACTCTTGAAGCCCCAGATGTTGTTATTGTTGTTGAGATCGGCAAATTTCGAATGCATCGAGCTCTCGGGGTTCGGGAAAAGAATGCCGCCGTAAGCGCGCGAACTCATCTCGAAATTGCGCTCGCCGACTTCCTTGATGTCGGTTGCCCAGGTTACCTGCTTGAGATTGAGCTTGATGCCCACATCGCGCAGGTCTTCCTGAAAGATCGTGAAAATGCGTTCAGAAGTTTTCTGTGTGTAATTCAGGGAAAGCTCGAAGCGCTTGCCGTCTTTCACGAGCCAGCCCTCGGCGTCGCGGTTCTTCTGCAGCCAGCCGGCCTCTTCAAGAAGCTCTACCGCTTTTTCCGGGTTGAAGCGGATCTTCGGGTTGTCGGGGTTTTCGTAGGGCGAATTCGGGTAGAAAGTGTCGAGATACTCGTATTCGTTGAAGAAAAGCTTGTCCATCATCTTTTCGCGGTTGTAGAGATAGCCGATCGCTTTTCTCACTCTGATATCATCGAATGGCGGTTTGCGCAGATTGAAGGCGATACCGGAAACCCCGATCGGGCGATGGGTATAGACCTTGCGTTTCTGAATCCAACCGTTGGCGAGTGGCGGCATCATTGCCGGAATAAATTCCTGATGCCATTCGCGGGCGACGTTGACATACATCCAGTCGAGTTCGCCCTTTTTGAACTTTTCTTTGACGAGGTTTTCGTCCTGAATGAAGACGAAATGCAGTTTGTCGAAATTGTAATAGCCGATGTTCTTTTCGACATCGGCCTGCCACCAGTCTTTGCGGCGGGTCAGCAGAATTTCTTCGTTGACTTTCGAGCTTTCGTAGGTATACGGGCCCGAGCCCGGCATCATCTTGAACTGGTATTCTTCGAGGTATTTTTTGCCGTCGATTTTTTCGAGAATATGGCCGGGCAGAACCGTCATGAAGCTGAAAGACATGAAAGCGCGCCAGTTGAGCTGCTTTGATCTGACGACGACGATGCGGTCTGTCAGTGCCACAGGCTTTTCGTATTTGTTCCAGTAGTCGATCGAGAAAGGGTCGTCGATGCCGGCGTCGGTATAGAGTTCCCAGCTTTTAACGATATCACTGGCAACTACCGGCATGCCGTCAGACCATTTGGCCCGCTCGTCGAGTTCGTAGAAGAAGGTAACCTTGTCGTCGGCGATGGCCCAGCGTTTTGCCAAATTCGGTGCATAATTGAAGCTGATCGGGTCGAGGTCGAGCAGGCTTTCGTAGCAGAGCCCGATCATCAGGCTGTTGAAGGTCGAATTGGCATTTTTGCCGACCGTGCGCAGCGTCGGCGGAAATGACGTCTCAACGCTGGTCAGCGTGCCGCCTTTTTTCGCTTCGCGGCTGCCGAAACCTTTGTATTCGGTGTTGGTTTCCCATTTGAGGCCGGAGATAAGAGCCTGTTTGTCAGTTTCGCTCATCTTTGCGAAATCGGTGGCTGCGGGCAGTGCCGCGCCTGATGCTGCCACGCCTGGTGCCGTAAAGGCACCGCTTTCGAGCATACCGGTAAGCTTTTTGACAGCCTCGGTGTTCTCTTTAAGCGCCTCGATACTTTGCTGCAGCAGCTTTTCCTGGTCTGTCGCTGCCGGAGCTTGTGAAAAAACGGGCAAGCAGCCGGCAATGAGCAGCAATAAAACGGTCGAAATGAATCTTTTCGGGTTCAAGTCTGACTCCTTCCCTGCAAAAACTCTATAATTTGGGTTGCCAATACCTTACAGGCAAACCCCGCCAAAACGCAACCGGAAAAAAATTCAACGGTCCCTGAGCCTGTCGAAGGGCCATAAAAAAGCCGCCGGCAAAGCTTTCTCTGCCGGCGGCCGTGGCGTCTTGAATTCAGCCTTCGGCGGCTTCTTCGATGAGTTCTTCGACCAGGTCAGACAGGCGCAGCAGATACTGCCCGTTCTCTTCGACGAATGAAACCAGCAGCAGTTTATTACCGTCACTTATCACCGGCCGGCTGATAAATGCCGCCGGAAACCCGGTATTCATGGTCGCGGTAACATTGCCGTCAGCAGCGACTCTGCAGATGTTATAGGTCGCTTCGTCGCTTTCCTCGTCGAGCGAATGAAAGCCGATCAGCACCTGACCGTTCTCAAGGCCAAGCAGTAATGCCGGGTTCGATTCGGGGGCAAATGGCAACTCGCAGATTTTGCTGATTTTGCCATCAGCATCAGCGCGGCGGCAGAGGAACAGCTTGTCTTCGAGCCCGACTTCTTCTAGGTTGAGAAAAAGAATATCGCCGTTCTTTTCAACTGCAATACCACTGCCGATACTGCTTTGTTTGAAGAGCATCTTGCCAGCTTCGTCGTAAACGGCGAAAGCCGACATGCCCTGGTCAAAAATGGCCAACCGGCCACCCGGAAGCATTTCAACGCGGGTCTGAATAGTCAGATCGGTCGAAAAACTGGCAAGTATATTGCCTGTGTTATCAACTTTAATGACCTCGGGCTTTTCTGAACCAATAAGCCAGAAGCCCTTATTTTTGCCCGTTTCGTCGGCAATCATCGCAAAATCTGAAATGACCAGCTTGTCGCCATCTGCTACAGTGAAACTGGCAATTGTTTTGCCTTCGCCATTAAACTCGACCAGACGGCCGGCGATCGAGTCAACTGCCCAGAGACTGGCGCCAGAATAATGCAGAGACGAGGGGCCCATCGGCAGGCCACGCCCGAAGCCTTCTGGTGCTTCTTTTGCTGTCAAAACACTGAGACCTTCACCTTTGACGCTGAGATTCAAATCCAGGGCCAGAACCGGAAAGGTTGCCATGGCCGCAAATACCACTGAAATTATGACTTTCTTCATTTTTTGTTACCTTTAATTTTTCTTTACAGGCTAAGCCGGCGTGCAAACATCTGTCTGTTTGACTGCACGCATTAACATCGCACAGACTCAGGGCATTGCCCAACCGAGATACTTCGGGCCTTTCCACATCTGGCTCAATGGCATTTCCTTGACGCCGTAGCTGGTGGTGGTGATGATGATCGGGTCGTTCGGCCCATGCATTTTGCCGGTGGCCATGAAAATGTGACCGTAGGGGTTTCCGGGCACGGTGCCGGTAAACATTACGGCGCCGGCCGGCGGGTTTTTATTGACAACAATTTTGCCGGCGGCTTTGCATTTGTAGTAGCTTTGAATGGCACTGGGGGCAGCAAGCAACGGTTTTTTGCGGCCGTAGGAAGTATTAACAAAGGCCAGACACCAGCCGGCCCAGGCTTTCGGGTTGCTCGACCGCAGGCCGTTGTTAACGTTATAACCGCGTTTGGTGCCATTTATCTGGTCGCGTGACCAGGTAATCGCGCCGGCCACACTGCCGTCGCCCATGGCATCGCCAATAACCGAAGCCTTGTAGGTCGAAGCATTCGAAGAAGAACTCCCGCTGGTTTTTGGCTTGCTGGCAACAGTCTGACTGCCCGACTTAACGTATTTTTTATGAACGTAGCGGGTTTTGCCATTGTAAGAAATCTTGTACCAGTCGCCGCTCTGGCCAACAATGGTCACTTTGGCGTTGTCGCGCAGACTGCCAACAACGGTACCCCAGGGGCCCGACCGGACATTGAGCGTGTAGCCGTTGGTATCGACCGTTCCGGTGCGCGAAGCGCCACTGACACCTTTTACCGGTGCTTTTCCCGAAGCCTTCTGGCCTGAGGTGCTGACATAATTTTTATGAACGTAACGTGTCGAGCCTTTATAGGCGATTTTATACCAGTCGCCGCTCGAGCCGACAATAGTTACCCTGCTGCCATGGCCAAGCTGGCCGACAACCTTGCCCCATGCTCCGGTTCTGATATTCAATCTGGCGCCAGGAGTGTGAACGGTTCCGCTGATCGTCGACGGGCCACCGGCTCCCCTGCCCTCTTCGATACGGATTTCCTTTTCTTCAAAAGGTGAGGCCCAGCCTGTGATACAGACGAGGCTGCACATCAGAAGAAGATAAATGATTTTGCGCATGTGTGTCTCCTTGGTATCTGCGTTTTTTTCTTATACCAGTTTTATGCTGACAAAGTTTTACTTTTTTACAGCCAGATACCATTTATGTTCAAAAATCTTGCAGCCAGACACTTCCCAGTGACCGGCAAAGCAGCCTGTCAGCGAGCCCAGGACAAATGCATTAAATTCATGGCTTTCGGGTCTGCGCCAGAAATGACGGAACCGGATTATGTCACCCCCGCGTTTATGCCCCGGAGGGGTACAGGCGGGGATCTAACCTCTTGCCTGAGATGCCGCTGACGCGGGCATGACGAAAATACGTCGCCCGTGCCGGAACTGACTTGTAAACAAAAATGCTGAGACGTATCAGCGTGATAAACGCTTCAAACAAGCCTCAGCACTTCGGGTGTTCAAATATTTGCGTATTCTGGCCAATCAGGCCGGAAAAAAGGCCGCAAAATCACTTTGATTCTTTTTTGAGTCTCTTTGCTTCTTTCTTTTCCTTGGGGGTTTTGGTTGCAGGCTTTTTGGTTTCCTTGGTGGTTCTTAATTCTTTACCCATTGTTGCTCTCCAGGAATAATAAATTTTTGCAGGACTGATTTATTTTTAACACAGCTGTGCATAGTTATGCCAGCCTGTTTCCAAAATAACAGCAATTTTCGGCCAAAATATAGACTTCTATGTAAAAATTGCGAGGTGAGAAGACGGGATTGTTACGCCAGGATGGCGGTTATGGCATGGCGCGCAACAGAAATATGCGTGCCATGGCCTTTTTCGGAAGCCTGAAATGACCACACCATTCGCCCCGCTCCTGGTAAAAAGACGGTGGCTGGTTAAAAAACGCGGTAGCCTTTTTCGTGGGCAATTTCGAGCATTTCGCGGTCGCCGCGCGAGTCGCCGTAGGCGTAAATAGTCTGATATTCAGCGAGATCGACGATTTCCCTGATACGTCGCACTTTTTCGGGGCCGTAACAGTTCGGGGTGGCGAAATTGCCGGTGAGAAGGCCGTCTTTTATTTCAAGTCGCGTCGAAATGATTTCTATTCCGTGTTGCTCGCACCAGAATTTGAGATAATCGGTAAATGACGCCGAAACGAGAATTACCCGATGCCCCTGTTCCTGGTGCCAGCGAATCTTCTCGATGGCAGCCGGGCGCACAATTTCATTCAAAATGCCGGTTGCGAAAGCTTTTGCCTTCGCCTCGAAGTCTTTTTGCGGCATGCCGGCAAAAAAGATGCGGGTGACCTTTTGCTTGGCCGTCTGGTTGCTGATCAGGCGCAGCAGATAAGCGAACAGCCACGGGGCCGCACGCAGGCAGCCAAGCATGAAGCGCAGTTTCCCGAAAAAGAAAATCAGGAAATCGCGGTAGCTGTCATGTGTCGTGATCGTGCCGTCGAAGTCGAACAGCGCCAGGCATTGTCTGCTGCTCATTGAGCCTCGTCGAAAAAGAAAACGTTTTCGCGCTGCCAGGTCGTGCGCTTTTCGAGGTCGCGCAGGCTCAGCATGCCTTCGACCGGGTTGTTATCCATGCTCGGGCCCATGTAGAGAACGTGCGCTCTCTTGCCCTGAACGCCGAGAACCATGACCTTTTCGCCGCCCGGCACCTTCTGCTTGCCGAGCTGCAGGTATTTGCCCGTCACCGCGTATTTCTGCGTGCGCTTCGGAATATTGGCAACCCGCTTTTTTAGAGCTTCGAGAGCCGCGCGGTCATAGGTTTTCGGTGCCCTGAAAGTGTCGATCACCTGATTGTAAAGGTGCATCACCACCATGCTCGACTTGACCAGCGCGGCCCGGTAGCCGCCGTCGAGGCGCAGGTTTTTCATGATACCGGTCATGCCCTCGAAAAGCTGAAATTTGGCGGCATAAAGCTGCGCCAGAATTGTCAGTTCTTCCGGCAACCTCGGCTCAAGCTTTTTATATCGGGCCGCAGCATTCTGGAAGCGGGTTTTCACATCGGGCATCTTGCCAAGCACATTGAGATACTGAATGTCATGAAAATGCGCTTCGAATTCATCGAGAAATGAGAAAAGGTCAAGAACCTGCTCACGCAGATCGGCCGGTTGCGCCGTCTGTGGCCCGGCCAGCTTTGCTGCTTTCGGTTGCGGCGTCAGGCAGCCGGCGCAGAAATTGGCATTATCAGGCAGTTCGACGCTGCAGCCAATGCACAGTTTAGCATCAGCAGAGGAAACCAGCAAAGTCATGCCAGTTGCGAGCCCCAGAGCGATAACTTTCTGTTTAATTTTAAACACTTGTTCACCTCATTTTTTTTATCAGGCAATTATATACCGTTATTTCGAGTCCTGCTTGCCTGTATGAATAATTTTCCTGTAATTGATGCAGATAATCAGGATAGGCTTGAGAGCCTTATCAATGAATAAACAAATTTGAACCGGTTCGTCGGCCCGGCCTGTCAGTCGGGTTGCTTTTACAAGCGATTCTGCTTTTGATTTGCAGTTATCATGCTTAATTATCTTTCTTCATTTATCTGCCTTGATCGATTTTCTGCACTTTAACCAGGGCCGGGGCTTTACTGACCAGAATTTGAAAATTGCGGATGATTTTCAATTTTTTCGCAGAAAACCGGCTGATCAGCCTCTGCCAACCCTCGCGGAAAGCGTGACCCGCTGCGGTGCCAGCGCTGCAGCCATTCCGGCCCGAGCAGTGCCGGAGCGTTCCTGTGCCTGGCATGGGCAGCGACACTGGTGAAAGCGACGGTCGTCGCCTCTTTCGGGCCGGTGCCGACGCCGTTGCCGACCACAAAGCCAGCCGCCAGCAGCGCAGCTCTGACCGCAGTCGAAGTCGAGTAGGTGTAAAGTGCCGTATCAGCGCCTTTGAAATATTCATAAAGCATCAAAAAGGTCTGGTAGGTCCAGAACGAGCGGTCGGTTTTCGCGGAGAACGGGTCGAAAAAGACAATGTCGGGCACTCTGGCGGTTTTGAACAGTTCGAGAAAGTCGCCATGAAACAGTTCCCAGGTGCACAGGCCTGAACTGTGTTCCCAGCGGCGTTTTTCGAGCAGTCGCGCCGGCGCCCCGTGAAACAGATGCGGGAAATTGCGGTTATTTTTATACGCGAGTGCCAGCGGGTCTAAGTCGCATTCGAAGCTGATCAGATGCAGATGCCTGAGATTACATTGTCTGCCAATCTCACCCGGTCCCACATTTTTTTGTTGCCCGGCATTCGGATTCACCGGGTCCATTTGGCACTGATTTGTGTGATTCTGGATTTTCTGATTTTTGGCAGACTCACAGATTTCCTGGTGTTCTTTGCCAGCCTTTGCCTGGTCGTCATTTTTGTTACTGGCCGTTTTGCCAATCTGGTCGCCGGCAGCACCTTCAAGCACATTCTCAAAGCAGCGCACCGCGGCCATCGCGTTCGAAGCCGCGCCCAGCCCCACATCCCAGATCACCAGGTCTTCTGTATTATTCGCTTGTGAGTTTTTTAACAGCCGCTGCGCCAGCCCCGACTGCTCGACGTAAAGGCGGTTGGCCTCTTCGGCCGGCGGGTTGACCGAGTGCATGATTTCGCCCGAACTGATCTGTTTGATGCTGGCAAAGCCTTTCGGATTGAAGTGCACTTCGTAATCACCGAGTCGCGGAATCTTGACCAGATTGCGGCGCGGTGGCGTGCCCGGGTTGTCTTCGTCGTCGCGGGCAAGTTCGATTTTTTTTCTTTCATAGAAGCGTTCAAAGGTGCCGGCAAAGATACTTTCACGCATTTCCCGGGTCAGGCGATGATAAAAAGCAAGATTGTGGGTCACGAGCAGATGCCAGCCGAGTGGCTCGTCTGATTTGATCAGGTGATGCAGATAGGCACGAGAATAATCGCGGCAGGTGACGCAGTCGCAGGCGGCATCGAGCTTCTCTTCGGCAAATTTATAAACGCTGCGGCGCAGCTGCATCTTGCCATGTGAAGTGTAGACAGTGCCGCGATGCCCAAGCTGCGAGGGCATGATACAGTCGAACATGTCGACGCCGCGGTGCACCGCTTCGAGAATATCGAGCGGCGTGCCGACGCCCATCAGATAGCGTGGCAGATGCTCAGGCAGCATTTCGGCAACGAGCCCGGTAAATTCGTAGCGCAGATCGCTGGTTTCCCCGACGGCGAGGCCGCCGATCGCCATGCCGTCGAACGGCAGCTGGCGCAGAAATTCAGCACTCTGCCGGCGCAGATCATGGTGGCAGGCACCCTGCACGATGCCGAACATCGACTGCGGCGAATCGCCGCGCGCTGCGAGCGAGCGCACTGCCCAGCGGTGCGTCAGTTCCATCGCGGCTTTCGCCTCATCATGCCCGGCGGTCGACGGAATACACTGGTCGAGCACCATCATGATATCGCTGCCGATCGCTTTCTGCATGTCGATGCTCAGCTCCGGCGTCAGCATGAAGCTCTTGCCATCGATATAGCTCTGAAAACGCGCACCCTCTTCATTCATTTCGCGCGAACGGTGCAGCGAAAAAATCTGAAAACCACCAGAATCAGTCAAAACAGGCTGATCCCAGTTCATAAACCTGTGTATGCCGCCAAACTTGCGAAAAACTTCCGGCCCCGGCCGCAGCAACAGATGATAGGTATTGGCGAGCAGCACCTGTGCCCCGGTCGCCTTAAGGGTCTCGACCGTCTGACTCTTGACCGTCGCCCTGGTTCCGACCGGCATAAAAACGGGCGTCACCACCTCGCCATGCAGTGCCGTAAACCGCCCCGCCCGCGCCCGCGTGCCCCCACAGCGCGCCTCAACCCTGAAATTCAATCTGCTCATGCTGTATCTCTGTGCCCTGTTCGTTAGATTTTGGCAAAGTCTACCCGCCCCGCCCGCAGATGTCAACCTCCCTGCTTGCCCTCGTGCATTGGCGTTATAAACATTTCAATTCAGAGTGTTGTCCAAAAAAATCCCTTAATTGCCCGTTGTTCAAAAGCAAAACTGGTATTTTTGTCGGCGTTGTTATATTATCCTTGCAAATAACCAATAATAAGTCCGGGGAAAATGAACCAGCTCGACCTTTTACTCAAAAACAGCCTTGCAGGGCTTGCTGCCGGCTATGATGACAGTGCGGCGGAAGTTTCTGCAGAATCGGTTAAGTTTGCCTCTGTGGCATTTTTCCGTGAATCCGGGTGGAAACCCTGTTCCTGGTACCGAAATGCCCGCGAACATGGCCGAGCTTCGCACCCGGGCTTGAGCGTTTCAAAAACACGCAACCAGATTGCTTTCGGTAGCAGCAGTCTCGAAGGCCGCGACCCGAAGACAACCTTCTTTGTCTCACCTCAGGGCTGCTCTATCCTTGGGCGAAAAACCGCGTTTCTACTTCAGTATTCGGCCCCTCTGAATATTTTTGACATAGATTGCAGCAGAACGTCAATCGCTAATATCTCCCCAGCGCTGAAGAGTGAGCTGGAAAGGAAACTTGCCGGTGTTTGATTCAACTTTCACCAGCAATCCACTAAAGCCGGCGTGTTCTGTAGATAACAGGCAGGCCCTCGGCACTGCCATCGACATTGCCCTGCAAAATAACGGCAGCATGCAGCAGGCTTTTTTCGATCTTTACCAGGCCGCGGAATCCGAAATCAGAAGACTGGTCAGATACTGGAGTTTAAAGCTCGTTGTTGAAGAAGAGCAGATAAAAAACACCGTCACCGATTTTATTGAAGACTTCTCCGGCTCACCCGATGAAAATCCTTTTCTTGCGCGACTTATGGCAATGAAACTGCGGCAACCGGCCAATCTGCTGGATCAGCTGCAATTCTATGCTTCCCGGCGACTTTTTACATTGCTGAAACGTAATGCTTCAAAAGCCTCGCAGGAATACCTGACTTTCAACAACCTGATCAAGAAGAATCTTGGCGACCTTGCCGAAGAAGGACAGATAAAGCTGGTAGCCACCAGCTACTGGACTGCCGGAGACTCTAAAAAAAGCATCGCTGCCGACACCGCCCTGATGTCGCCGTCAGTCCTTGCCCGTTTGCCATTACAGCGCACTGTTGATCAGGCCGGCCGACAGATATGCCGCAATGTCAGGCCGAGCCTTCTGCAGTTGCTCAACAGCCCGGAACACATCTGTTACCGTTTCAAGACCTCTTCGATAAGCTCGGCGCTCTTCAATCTCGACGCTTCGCCGCTGCATTGTGTCAGTTATATGAACGACCATCACGAAACCCTGCAGACAATACATGCCCGGCAAACCTGCGAATGCAACGCCATGGCCGGTTGCATGCTTGAACAGATCGGGCTGCAGGTTCCTGATATCGATCGCCTGCAGATACTCATGGCAGGGCTTGCCTACTGTTTCATCGTCTGCCCGGACTACTTCGACCAGAATGATTTTTCTGCCGACCATATTGCAATTCTGACCGCAAAAAAGGGTGAAATTGACCGCATTCATGAATTTTTGAATACAAAGCCTCTCAGTGACTTATTTAATAAAGAGCCAGGCAGAAGTACTGTCTATAATCGCGTAAGTTCATTTAAAACCCTTCTTGAGTCATCACTGGTAGATTTTCCGGTCGAAACACAACAAGCCGGAATCAAGGGCCTGGCCAACATCCTGATCTGTCACTACCAAAAACTTTCCGGGGGTGCAAAATGAACGAATGCAAATTCCCTACCAGCCTGCTGGTAGAATTTCTGACAAAACACCTGGAAACACCGCAAATGCCGATTCCTGAAGATCTTGCCGCCCACGCGAAAAACTGCCCGGTCTGCTCCCGCCTGCTTGCAGAAGAGCACATGGCAAGAGCTTTTGTCACTTTCTACCGCAGCCACCAGAAGCATGCAAAGACTTCGAGCCTTCCTTTAAAACATTCATGCGCTGCCGGCCCCGGTCAGATATGGCGCTTTTTCTTCGGCCCCGAAAAGCAGTCAGATTTCTGCCTGATAACTTCTTCGCCATTTAAAGGGCACAAAGATCTCGACCTCGCCGTACGCATTGCCCCGCTCTATCTTTCGCCAAACCCTCAGGAACTCGGGCCATCAGACATCCTCATCCCATCCGGGGAAAATGCCCTCGGGGTTCCTGTGCTTGTAGAAACCTGGAACGAGCGACCGATTCTCTGTGTCCAGCTCATGGAATACAGCGGCCAGCTTGAAGAAGCTCTCTTTGACAGGGTAAAAATACAACTCGAAGACAGAATAACTGAGACCATAACTAAAACTATACAGGTTTTCCGCCGGCACGAAATTGCCCGCGGCGGGCTATTTTCCGACATGACCTTCAGACAACTTGCCGAGGCTGAAGAAAAGGTGCAGGCGCACGAATATAAGTATGCAACCTCCGAAGGCGGTCTGAAACTCCTATATATCAAACTTGGCAGCCTCGTTAAGGAAATACTGTGTCCAGGGCCTTCCTTCAGCTTTATTCTGCGAGAAAATTCGACAGCCACAATTTTTGCGGCATCTGAAAGCAAAGATAATCTTTTTCTTAAAGCTCTTTACAGCAAACTTGTTGCCTTGCTTGAAATGGATGGTGATCTGCCGTTCCGCGTGCGGCAGTCTGAAAATTATGCCCTTCAGCTCGTGCACACAGGCCGCCAGAATTTTATTCTCTCAATAAAAATGATTTGCGGCAGCGGCTTCGACATGGCTTCTGTAAATGGTGTCTGCCACATTAACGTCGAATCTGCCGGTCTACCGGCGTCAGAAGACATCGCCCTCATCACCCTGGAGGAAAAATAACGGCTTGCCCGAAAACCTCCTTGAAAAAGTCTTTGCCTGCTGGTTTGAGTTTGCCGGCTACGAAAAAGAGAGCGAAATTGAAGAAGCGGCCAGGCATACCGACCGGTCTTCGTTGCCCGGAGGCCTTGGCAGCCTGGTTTATGGTTTCTGGCAACGCCGTCCAACGCGCCTTTTTTCATTGTTGACCGAATATCACCCTGAAAAACCTCAGGCCTGGTTTTCCTTTCTAGACCTTGAGGCCCGACGATTACCGCTGGTTCTTTCAAACATATCATACTCAAGCAAACAGCTTGAACATCTGCATGCTCTTGCGGTCAGAAATGCCGAACATGGCCTTGAAAGAACACTCAACGGCATTATCAATAACAGATTGACGCCTGATCCTTCCGCCAGCGTCAACCGGCCGGCGGTGCCGCTTCTTATAGACAGCGACAACCAGTTTTACCCTCGGGTGATCTTTGACCGCTTTTCTGATGATTTTTCTCTGTTTCTGCATCTTTCTTCCGACAGCCAGGTCATTGCAAAACATCGCCGGGTTTGCGAACTTTTCACACACAGGCTTTCTCCTGGCAAACTTCTGATGCCGCTTCTGCCTCTTATGTGTTTTCATTTCCCCGGGTTTTCTTTTGAAGGCAATTCATTCGAAATGGGCTTGTGGGTCTCGCTCTGGCTTGCTGCTCATAGCTGGCCGCAGGGCGGCAATATCTGCTGCACCGGTACCATCTGCAGTAAAACCGGCCGCATTGGCAAGGTTTCCCGGCTCGAAGAAAAACTTGATGCTGCGCTTGGCAAGGGCTTCTCAAAGTGCCTGGTTCCGGCCGAAGGCTTTATTTCAACCCGTTATGTCGGTGATTCCAGGGTGGTTGCCATTAATGATGTCGATGAACTGAATGACTGGCTTCTTCAGAATACCGGCGTAGCACGCCAGACTCGCCGTGTCGTCAGCTGGATGCAGTCAGATCGCAATGAACCCGGGATTGAAGACTTTACCGAGTTTTTTAACAGCAACGCCCTCATTGAAACAGAACCTGCCGCACACTGGAAAACCCTTCTGCGACATCAGCCAACCGAGCGGCGCATGCATCGCCTGAAACAGCTGGTAAGATCATTTTGCAGTCTTCCCGACGGCGAAGTTTTTAAAACCCTTGCGTTTCTTCCGGCTGCTCTTCGTTACGCTTGTCTGCCCTGGATTTTGAAGAAGCTGTTGCAGGAAAAACCTGCCGCAGCCGAAGCTCTCTATCTCGTGTTTTCACGTCGATATGCAGAGTCTTCCCCAGAAATCTATCACGCTTCACGTTTTCTTATCGAAAAACCTTATTTTTATCTGCTGGCAGAAAGGGATTTCATTGAGGTTCGTCACCGGTTTCCTCTGCTTTTATGGCTGTTTTTCCGCGAACCCTCTGAAATGCTTCTGGCCTTTTCCTTGCTTGAACAATTAAACAGCGTGGAGAAAGGCCTTTTGGGTAAGCTCATCGCCCTGCTTGCGCGCCATGCTGAAGCTTATGTTTCAGATTCAACACGGCAACGCATCGATGCCCGCATCATGCAGAAACTTCTGCAGAGAATCGACCCCGAAGCCCGCTTTCGGCCAGGTCCGGTGCTGACTGTAAGAAAGCGCCTGCTTTACCTGTGGCATGCCGCTGCCGGGTTTGCCGCAGCCGGAAATAACGACGCGGCAGAATGTTGTCGCAAGCTTCTCGACCGCCACCTGAACTTTCTTACCGCCATGGCATTGCCCGGCTACAATCTCAAAGAGACTTTCGCCCGTGGAACCGCTGACGCTGAGGCAATGCAAAAAATGACCGAGATTCCGGCTATGCACGATTTGCTGCATGCTGTGAGAAGTTCAAAATGTAGCATCGAAAATAGCAAAGTGCTGCAAAAAAAACTGCCAGATCCTTTTGTAACCTGTAAAACCGCGATTACTGGGAAATCGCCCGACCTTCTCTGGTTGCCTCAACCCGGCAGTGCCTGCCTTCGCGCAGTTTTAAATGGTTCATGGCCTGATCTTAATTTTTTCGGAATAATCAGACAATTTACCTGCAACAGTTACCGCACCCCGGCGTCAGAACTTCGCGAAGCATCTTTGGCCTTCTGGGCCGGCACCATAACCCGGTATTATGTCGATTCAGCTGACTCTCTTCTAAAATCCAGACATTTTCGGAATGCCGGAAGCCTGAGTCTGCCATTTATTGCCGGCTGGCTGCACCAGGAATATCTCATCGGGAAAGCGTTACCCTGCGATACCTGCCGCAAACTGGTTAAGACCGATTTGCTTTCGACCGGATCACTGATCTGGCTGCTGCTGTTGCCGGCAAAATGCTTTGCCTGCCTCAGACCCGGTCTGGTTGCGAAGATTTCTTCAGCAGGTCGATCTTCTGATAATAAGCAGTTGCGCCGCAAAAATGACATATACGTCTCGATGTTCCAGACTCTGCTTACTGCCGATGAAAACAGCCCGGAAGCACAACTCTGGGTTTCTTCACTGGATGAATGCTTGAAAAACCCATCGCAGGCCCGTCGTACCGTTCAGGCTCTGGCGCCTTTTTACTTTCTGCTGAAGGGGGCAAGACAAATGGCCTGGCGCCAGGTAAGAAAATGCCGGTATCTGGTTAACAATTCAGAATTTACCCTTGCTTTTCTTTTGCGCTTCACCCGACTGGGAAAACCTGATTTCAGGGTCCAACCGGTCCCGGATCTTTCTCTCTCCCTTGAAAAGCAGCTTCTCGACAGTCTTACGCTCGCTTATTACCACTTATTCAAGCCCGGACTCTTTAAGACTTATGTTTTGAGCGAAGTTGACGATCTCTCTAATCTGCGGATAATAAGTCTCTGAAATTACAAAAAGGTCTTTTCACGTCAAACCTCCCAGCCCCCTCGCAAAACCGCATTCTTCCGTCGAGGTTGACATTGACCGTGCACACGCTCCCATCAGCATCTCCCGACTTCCGCGGTAAAAACACCACAGTTGCTGCTGAAATTTCAGCATAGGTTGACATTTTAGCCCCTGAAACTTATGATTATCACAGTGCCGCTAAGGGCTACCGTTCTACCGGCCTCCCCACCAAATCGGGGATTGAAACATCGGCCAAAGCATTAGCAATTTTATCATTTTTTTCTGTTCTAACGGCCTCCCCACCAAATCGGGGATTGAAACCATCGTTATTTTATAACCCCCAAATTTGCCACCATTTTTGGGGTGTGATATATTCAAAACTGATGCATATAGTTTCTCAGAAAAACCTGAAAGACTTCTGGAAACTTTACCCAGACGCAGAATTTGACCTGCGACGCTGGTATTTGTTTGCGAAAAAGGCCCGCTGGCTCAATCCTTCTGAAGTAAAAAAAGTGTTTTCGTCAGCCAGCTTTGTTGCAAACAACCGGGTTGTTTTCAATATCTGCGGAAACAAATACAGACTGGTCGTCAAAATGGTCTATGAAAGCCGACGTATCTATATTCGATTTGTTGGAACCCATCAACAATACGATCGTATTGACGTCAGCAGCATTTAGCAGGGAGAACTAACATGAAACCAATCAAGCCGATCAGAACCGAAAAAGATTACCTGGCCGCCCTCGCAGAGATAGAACTTCTTCTCGATGCCGAAACCGGCACGGCAAAACATGATCGTCTCGAAGTTCTCTCGTTGCTGGTAGAAGCTTATGAAGAACAGGCGCATAGAATTCCTGTCGAAGATATTGATCCGATTGACGTTATTAAATTCTGGGCGGAACAAAATAATATGAGCCGAAAGGATCTCGAACCTTACCTTGGTAGCGGGTCCAAAGTCTCCGATGTCTTGAACGGAAAAAAGCCGCTGAGCGCAATGATGATTCGAAAACTGGTCGGCGCCGGAATTCCCGCAGAACTGCTCATCAAACCAATCAGCATCGAAAAAGCTGCCTGAAGTCAGAAAGCTTGCCACACACGATTTTATAGTCCGATTGCCAAAGCAGAAAAGATGCAATAAAGCTTGGCAATGAACTGCAACTTATTGGCACAGACAATAATCTTTTTTTTGAACAGCGATTATCTCATGCACTTATCTCCATGTGTCAGCTGAATAAAATTGCAATTCAGCAATATCTAACTGGAGAGAAGCATGAGAAACAATTTTTTAAACCGGGCTGTTGCCCTTCTGTTGTTCACCTTGGCGGCCATAACCGCCAGAGCAGAATTCAACCTGAACCCCGATGTCTCGGTTAAGCTAATTCTGCTCGAAAAACAAAGATCTGGCGACTCAAAGAGACATTCGCGGGTAAATTACAAAGTCGACGAAGACGTTACCGACAAAAACGGCAATATTCTCATCAGAAAAGGCACGCCAGCTTATGGCACGGTGCTGAATTCAAGACGTGCCGGCATGCTTGGCCGCCGCGGTTCGCTAGATGTTTCTGTCGACTACACCACTGCCGTCGATGGTCAGAAAGTTAACCTGCGTTCAAGCAAAGAAAAACTTGGCAGCGGCAACAAGGGCCTGATTACCGCAGGCGCTCTGCTTGTCGCCTGGCCACTCGCCTTCTGCAAAGGCTCGAATGTTACTATCGATGCCGGCACCACATTCGTTGCCTATGTTAACGACAGCGTTGATGTAAAAACTCCAGAAAGGACCCAGACCGGCGTTGACGAAAAAAATGATCAACCGGTCGCTCCAGATAAAATTGTCATTCTGAAAAATGGTGATCGCATTACCGGCAGCATACTATCAATGAATGGCGGCATTTATAAAATCAGAACACCACTTGGTGAACTTAATGTCGCCGAAAAAGAAGTCGAAAATATTCAAACAATTGAAACTCCGGCCGAAACCGGCAAAGCAGCAGAAACAGGCAAAAGCGAGCTGCAGAAGCGCCTCGATGCCCTTAAGAATAAAAAGCAGCAGGAGAAAAAATCGTGAAAAACACCCGCGTTAATCAAGTCTTACTTATGCTTTTGCTCAACGTTACCCTGCTTGCGATCGGCTGCGGCGGCGGAGGTGGTGGCGGAGGTGGTGCCCCGGCAGCCACAAACCCCTCGACAACAAACATTTCAAGCTCCACCCCTGCTAAAAACTTCATTGCCAGGCAGATCGCCGGCACCTATTCGTCTCTCACAAATTATTCCAGTGCCTCAAAAAGACAAAACTACTGTGGAACGGGCGCTGAACTTAAGGCCTCTACTACAACAAAACATGGCGTTGGCCAGACCAGAGTAACATACGATAAAACAGAGACCGTCAACATGTGGGGGGTTAATTATACATACAATTCCGGCTATCAGGACCTTATAACCAGAGACACCTCTGGTCGCCTTACAGACACAGAAGAACTTTTCGACAGTCTCGAAATAAGCAGCGTCAACATGGGGTGCAGTATCAACGACGGTGCCAGCATCATGAACCTGGTTTACAACGGAAAAATCATTTTTGCGGGCTTTTACAATGCTACAACTCTGAATGTCAGGGTCCAAAACCTTAACATGTCAGGAAATATAAACGGCATCGACCAGATCAGCTGGACCATAAACGGCAACGTCAGTGTCAACGAAAGCAGCTACCCATACCCGGTAAATGGTTCCGGCGAAAGTGGCACGCTCATTTTCAATGGCTACACATACAATTACACTACGACCTACAACGGCTCCAACATTGCAACAGTTAATTTTACAGGAGCAGAATCCTTCAGCCTGACAATAAATCTTGCTACCGGTGCCGTTGCAGACATAAGCACTAATACGCAAGCCAGTATTTACGGCAGCTGGAAACTTATAGAAGAAGAACGCGCAGGCATTATGATACCGGTTAAACCAAATGAATCCGGCAATGTTTCAGTTATACACTTTTACAATGACAACAGCCTTAAAATCGAAACTGTCGAGCGATTCACCAACACTTCAATCGACTACTGGCAAAGCTTTAACGTGCCGGCAAAAGTCACCCATGGAACCTGGCAACTAAACGGCAGCCAGCTTTCGATGCAGTCTGACGGACAGACCGCACAGCACAATGTGGCTTTCGCCGGCAGCAACCGCTTCATTCAAATAAATCAATACGGTGAAAAATACGCCTGGCAAAAAATTTGAGCCATAAAAGCGCCCGCCGGCACTTATGATTGTCGGCGGGCGCATTATCTAAAAAAAATAAAGCTTAACCCGGGTCGGTGACTTTGTTTGCCATTGTTTAAAAAGGGCGGTTTTTCAAATCAAAAAGCTGTAAAGCAAGCCATGACCAGAGTTCAAAGCCACTACCTTTCATTGATGTCAGTTCGGAAACCGCAACCCAGTCAAGTGAACCAAGTTCCTCGCCTGCAACCACATCTGCAGCGCCTATTCCTCGGATAACAAAAACCATACCGATATGCACACGCCCTACAGATGACTGTTCTTCGTTTATAATGCCCAGAAATTCAGGGTCTGCAGGCGGCATGAACCCAGGCAATTCTTCAAGCAGCTCACGCTGAAGAGCCTTGCTAAATAACTCTGGCCATGAAAACCGGCCGTCGGTAAAATCTTCAGATCGCAAATGACCACCAATCCCGAGTGACATGCGGCCGGCAAGGCGCTTCTCTGAGCCGTTCCGGCTGTAGGTAGCAAGCCGATTCTCGGAGTCTGCAAGCAAAATGTACGGGATTATCTGCTTGAAATCATGGTTGTTTTCAGCTCTGGCGCGGTCAACGAAGCAGGCTTTGCCTGAAACCATCTGTTCAATAAATTGTTCGCGGCTTAGAGACAGGGCAAATTTATCCCCCAGCCAATAGTCAGGAAAATCCTTTCGTTTAAACGCAAGAATGGCCTCATTCATTATGCACAGCGTCCTCCTGCTGCAGAATTTCCAGAATCCGCTTTTCAGCAGCCAACAACAGTTTTCGCCGCAGATCGTAACCGGCAAAAGATGCCCGGAAACCGTTTTTTATAAGGTTAAGAATATCCATGCGACTTAGCCCGCCAGGCGTAAGGCGGGCAGCCCGCATCAACTCTTTTGTGGCATCAGTGCGCGAAATGCCCGGGTTATCAGTGTTCACAAGAACCTTCAAGCCTTTATCCAGGTATGATTTGAGGGGGTATACCGGCAGATGAAAAGTTTCCGGCAGGTTTGGTTTCGCCGGCATGCACCGTTACATCAGGGAACCCTCTGGCCAGCTCTTCACGAATAAATCTGACGACATTTTCGGCTGACAGTCCACCTCTTGTGTAGTTTATTGTCGGGGCACCATGGCCAATCAGTTGCTGCCATTCTCACAGTTTTTTAACCGAATTGCCGGCAACATCAACAGTCGTTGTCACCAGCCAGACTTCTTCGATCAGAGGCAAACCGGCTGCAACACCGGCCAGGTCATCGCGTTGTGCAAAAAGTTTTATCTGTTCAGGGTTGGTAAAACCCAGCAGTTCAGGTATGAGCTGCCAAGACCCACCGAGAGTACCAAGCAGCAGCATTTTTTTTCGCATCGGTAAAATCCTCGAAGTGTTTATTTAATGACGCTCAAGCAGGAAATCGGGCAGATAAAGACGTCTGATGCCATTACGGCCATTTCCCCAGATTTTATCCATGGAAAGAACCAGTTTGGGAAAATTGTCGTCGATATGCTCGAGCGAACGGAATTCACGCTTTTCAGTTGCTTCTGACGCCAGCATATATGCTACCTGAACGTAAATGGTTTCGTCGTTTCTGCGCGCGACAAAGTCGACTTCCAGCGACTCGTAACGGCCGGTCGTCACCCGGTAACCACGGCGCAGAAGCTCTATATAAACGATGTTTTCGAGTATGCTGGCGATATCGTTCTGGCGGAACCCGAGTGTCGCATGACGCACGCCGGGATCTACGACATAGTATTTATCTGCCAGCTCCAGATGCCTTTTTCCCTTGAGGTCGTAACGGCCGCAGGCGTAGACGAGAAAAGCCTCGACGAGATAGCTGATATAATTCTGCACGGTATCGACGCTGGTTTTTATCTTCTGCGACTTGAGAAAATCGGTGATTTTGTTGGCGCTGGTGAGATTGCCGCAGTTATCGAAAATAAAGGCGGCAATTTTTTCGAGCAGAAAAACATCACGGATGTTGTATCTGGAAACGACATCCTTGAGCAGAATAGTATTGAAGATCGAATCTACATACTGAAAAACAACCTCGTCAGTCAGTTCAAGGTGATGAATGCCGGGCAGACCGCCATATTTGAGATATCTGGCGAATTCGTCTTCGATAACAGTCGGCTGTTGCGCCTGACGAAAGGTGAGAAACTCCTCGAAAGACAGAGGAAACATGGCAAGTTCAACGTAACGACCGGTGAGCAGAGTTGCGAATTCAGAGGCAAACAGGCGGCAATTGGAGGCGGTCAGATAGATGTCAGCCATGCCCTCGGCAAGAATCGAATTGACGGCTTTTTCCCAGCCGGGTATTTCCTGGACTTCATCGATGAACAGGTATTTCTTCTGCTTGCCGCGTGCAAGGTTCTTTGCGATATAGTCATAAAGAACTTTATGATCGGTGATGAAGCTGAATTCCATGAGTTCCATGCTGATGTAGAGAATATTCTTCGCGGCCGTGCCATTATTTTTGAGGTGTTCGATCAGCAGTTTAAGAAACGAGCTCTTGCCGCATCGCCGCATACCGGTGATAAGCTTGATAACCGGCTTGCCCATGAATGGTGCAATCTTGTCAAAATAGCGTTTCCGCTGAAACATAACGCCGCCCCCTGCTGCGAAAAAGTTTAGACTATACTCGAAACTTTTGTGGTTATAACACAAACCTTCGACTATAGTCGAAACTTAAAAAATATGTTAGAATAACAACATGTGATTGAAATGGAGACCGACAGATGAGCAGGGTTTCGATAAGATTTTTTGACGATAGGGAAGTTCGAGCCGTATGGGATGATGAAAAATCCAGATGGTGGTTTTCCGTTATCGATATCATAGGCGTTCTGCGTGCTACAAACGATTACGAAAAAAACCGAAATTACTGGAAATACCTCAAAGCTAAGCTGAAACGCGAAAACAATCAACTGGGTAGTGTGACTATCCAGTTCAAATTTACTGCACCTGACGGCAAAAAGCGCGCAGCCAACGTTCTTGATTATGACGGCATTATCAAGCTTGCTAAAAATTTCCCGGGCAAACAAGCGAATCGTTTTATCGAGTGGTTCACTTACAGCGATGAAACGATTGACGGAAAGAGCAAATCCAAAGCATATGCCCTTTTTGAGAGTTCGATTATCGAGAGAATAGAAATTGGCACAGTTAAAGGCTTGCAGCAGATTCACGCCTATCTGTTCGGCGGTCTTTATGATTTCGCCGGGCAAATCCGGACGCTGAATATCGCCAAAGGCGGTTTTCAATTCGCTATGGCGAGATTTTTACCTGAAACCCTGAAAAATATTGAAAAAATGCCCGAAAGCACTTTTGATGAGATCGCGGATAAATATGTGGAAATGAACGTCGCCCACCCCTTTATGGAGGGCAACGGCAGAAGCACGCGCATCTGGCTTGACCTGATCTTGAAAAAGAACCTGAAGCGCTGCATGGACTGGAGCAAAATCAGCAAAAAAGACTATCTGAGCGCCATGGAAAAGAGCGTCTCAAATCCCGGGCAAATAAAAGCTCTATTGCAATCCGCTTTGACAGACAGGATAAACGACCGCGAGATGTTTATGAAAGGCGTGGATTATTCCTACTATTACGAGCAGGAATACGAGCTTTCGGAATGAAGTCAGAGACCTTCAGCCGGGCTCTCAAAATTGTCTAACCCGATAATTACCGGCAAAATCGCCAGCCGTTGTTGCCAGCCCGATCTCTTCGATCAGAGGCAAACCGGACGCGACATTGGCCAGGTCATCGCGTTGCGAAAAAAGTTTTCAGGTAGTTTTTTCGAATTCGGCCACAGCCCAGCCAAAAGGCTGCATTCCTTTCGCCGTATCAGGCTTTTTTTGCCTGGAAGCAAGCCATATTGTGGTGGCTTCTTCGCCAAATTTGGGCGGTTTCCCGGGTGCGCTGATTTTAATACGCCTGCTGCCATCAATGGTTATAAATTCTGCCCCGGTGTGCAAACCAAGTTTTACAGGGATACAGGTTCTGAATAAATTTTCTTTAAATTCGCCTATTTTAGCCACAAAACTGCTAGACGCCTCGACACTTCTCAATATCTCCTGCAGTCTTGATATTTTATTTAAATAAAACATTTTTGCGCTTTTCATAAGTGCATCGAAATGCACCTTTCGGCTACTGGCCTCTGATTCAGGAAATTTATCCGGCTCGCCGACACTAAACTGCCCTTCAAAAACGGCGCCTGGCATTATAAGTTCAAGCGGCACGGTTAAATTATCTTTAAAGGCTTTATCAAGCTTTCGCGATCTGCTTACTGCATAGCGAATCTCAACTTCTGGCTTTACTTCATGCGCATGCAAATCTGAAACTTTTACAAAACGGAAGGGATCTTTATTAAAGCTTCCGCCGAGAATTTTCTCTTCAATATTCGGTCCCTGCAGCTTAAGCTGAGTAGCCACAGAACTCATCCAGATGTTTTTCAGACAGCCTTTCAGCGATGATCCAGGAATATAAGGCGCCGCATTACATTCATTGTAAATCGTGCGTTTAAGCTCAAACTGATTCGTTATATTGCCGCTTTTTACGCCTTTAAGAACATCTTCATATCTTGCAAGCAAATCAGGACTCGCCTTGATTGCGCGATGTTTGATGGCTTTGGAAAAGTTCGCTTTGAAAAAGCGAAAAACTGGCACTATATCATGCATGTTTTGACAGATTCGACTGAATTCTTCAAGCTGTTTGTCATTCAGGGCTGCAAGAAAATCGGCAGTATTAAAAACCAACATTTGGCCATCGGTGTCAAAAACGAACTGTGTTGGGTCGTAGGCATCGCCAGAGCCGATATGTATCGGAGTCAAAACATGCAAACGGATTTTATAACGCTCAATCATTCTTCACCCCCGCTTTTATCGGAATATACAGCGCATACCCCTGTTCAACCGTTTCAGAGTGCCTGCTCAAACCTCTGATGGCCCGACCAATATACGGTTTTTGCGGCCATTTGTCTTTCAACGGCATCAGCACTGCACCGGCAGCAGCTTTTAATACCGGCTGCTTGAAAGGTGACGCGCCGGTCGCAAGAACATTTCCATGTTTGCCAAACTTCACAAAAGGATCGAAATATACAGCCGAGTAGGTTTCTGCTTCAGGAACCACAGCCGAGATAACACAGATTGCATCTGGTTGCGCATTACCAAAATTTGCCAGATCTACCTCCGATTGCTCTGTTATTTCAAAACGCCCCTTGCCAGTTGATGCGTCGGCACCATAACCGGTAATGCCAATTCTGCTTAATGCCTTTTTAATGGCTGCAATTTTGATGTCGCCACGTACTCCGACAAAGACGGCGAACCTGGTTTCGGGGTGCCAGGAATACTGATTCACTGCATAAGGAGCAAAGGCCGCACCTGTTCCAGTTGTGCCGGTCAAGCGATCAATGCTGTTGTGAGTCTGCCTGACAGTTTTCATACCTTCCCATTCTGGCGGTAAAGCATATCTTGATTTAATTTCCGCAACACCGGCCATAGTCTCTTCTCTCGTGTGGTCAAGTTTTAAAGACGTGGAAGTTATTGTCCATTTCAGGCGTTTTCTTCGCTTTCGATCATTCTCTTGTCGCATTTGTCCGGCAGGGTCAGCGACAATGTCTTTTGAACTCTGCGGTAAAAAAGGCGCTTTGAACAGGTATTCTCGGCTGCCATTTTTTTCAAAAAACATAACCGGGTCAGATACCACGCAAAATGGTTCTTTATCATAATTTTGCAGCAATGCTGAAATATCTCCGGCTAACCCCGGATCCTGTGCCAATTGCCAGCAAATATGACCGAAGAGAGTGTCACCCTGCAGCTCTGTCGCAAAGTCGGAACGCAGCACAAGAGAAAATTCAAATACTTTCATGGCAATCTTCCCTTCGACGTCATTCTTCATTCAGATTTTCAAATTTTATTCTGCCGTATCCCCTGCTGCCACTGCCACCAAGAGCGTCTTTTTCAAGAAGTTCGAGACCTTTTTTTAGTTTCTCGAAAAGCTTCTTGTCATCATCACATAGAATCTTGAAGCTCAGTCTGAAATCAAACACGGCTCCGGCAGGAACCATTTCAGTTTGACGCAATGTCCCCCGTTTGGCTGTTCCGCTGATGCGGTCAATTGCCGTTTCGGATTTTTCAATTGCAAGCGGCCACATATTTTCGATCGCTTTCTCTTTCCATTCTTTATTCAGGTAACAATCAGCAAAGGCCGCCCTTGTTGGGCCAAGGCTTGCAGCCAGGCCATCTTCATCATCTTTGTCAGAACCGCTGAAACCAAAAATTTTCAAGATATCGCCCACTTCATTTTTTTTATCACCGGCAGATCCCTTGAACAATGCCAGACTCGCCAGGCCACCGCTGTTTGGCGTTTGTCTGTAAGCGCCTTGTGCAACACCACTGCTTAACTCCATCAGAGATCGAACTTTACCCTTTATGGATGAGCCTGGAATGTAAGGCTCGAGAGTGTGCGGATGCTTTATGATCGGATTATCTGTGCCACCAATATGCATGTCCATATTGCCCGAGCCAATGTGCAGGTTGCTATCGAGAACGAGTTTGCCTTTTAATTCAATAATTTTTTGTAATTTGATTTCCATTTTTTACCTTCTCCCTTCTCTTGCGTGAGCTTGTCTGTTTCTTGCATCTTCTTTTTCATATCTGTAATAACCGGTAAATGCTTCAAAAAAGCTTTTAAGCATTTTCAGATCTTCGGGTTCCTTAAGGTTGTCAATAACAGCCGACCTGATTAATTCGGCAAAGCCGGGACTTACCAATTTTCTTGCTTCAGCGTATTTTACTTTCGGTATCAGCATGTGAGCAAAAGGTAACTGTTGTTTGAAAATGCGTGCCCTTTCTTCGTCAGAAGTGGCTTTCCCGGCCGCCATTCTGTAGCGGGCTTCGAACGAAACGATTTCGTCAAAAAACTTGCGCAGTTGTGTCAGTTTGTTAACGGTATCGGTTGATTGTTCCTGCACCAGTCTGGCTTCAGTTTCGGCCACTTTCGAAAAGAGGTCTGTTTTGGGGATTTTCTTTGCACGGTCTTCCCAGAATTGTATTGCCATATTTCCTCCTGTAAGTTTATCAGCGTTTTCGTCTGCTGTAGATTGCCCGCCATAACGGAATCCGCATGGCATCTTTATGTTCTTCTATCCAGCCGATCATTTGTTCCAGATCTGCTTTGCGCAGAGCCTCATCACCTGGTTTTAAAGCTATTTCGCTACGACTTCTGATCAGGCTATATTTCAGGCGTGCCTTCCATGAAAGGGCCGAGGCAAGTTCAGATAAAGTCATCCTGGTTGCTTTTTTTACTGCCATATCCGCGCGTTTTACTTCTTCGATGGCTGTATTGAAACGGTAGAGCATGGCTGTGTTCAACATTCCGTTAGACAACCAGGTTTGTATCTCTTCACCCAATTTTTCAAGCTCTGCAAGTCTTGCAAATTTAACAGTCTCACCGAATATGGTTACCGAATCTTTGCCCGGGTTGCTTTTTGAGCGATCAAGAGCCTCTTCTGCCGCCATGGCTATTTCTCTGACCGGCTCGTTGGGCTTGTGAATGCTGATTCCCATGGAGATCGTGATATCGTCATTCTTGCAGACAAATTCGGCAAATTTCCTTTTAACGACGGGAGCCAGCTTAAGGATATCGCACCAGGGGCCGATCAGAAAAAGATCGTCGCCACCGGCAAAAACCGTATAAATGTTGGGGTATTCATTCCGCAGCAGATGCGGTAAATAAATTGCAAAGAAATTATTAAACTGCCTGCTTAAAATCGAAATGCGGGTCAGTGTCTGTATATCCTCATGCAACCCATGCCTGAAAATCATACCAAGGTTATCCACATCGGCCTTTAATACACCCAGGGCGGCAATGCCTTCGATGCCCATAAGTTCATCGGGGGTCTGCGCTGCCCCGATCATTTCAAGAGCTGTGGCTATTTTCCAGATGCTGTCGCTGACAGTTTCGCACGCCGGGCGGTTGCGGCGCACCAGAAAACTTTTTGCATTCAACAGCTTGCCACTCAGCATGGCCCGGGCAATTCGCAGTCTGAACCCGGCGTCAGCCGCTTTTGCATACTGACTCTGCCGGCATTTTACCTGCGCCGGATTCATGTTAGACAACCGGCATTTGAAACGGCCGGCCAGGCTCATATAGACGACATCTATGCCGAGACGCAACAGCTGAATGATTGCCGCGCCGGTAATTTCTACACTGCCAAAACAGATAACCTGTTTGACTCTGAAAAAAGGCACGTCTTCAAGAATTTTATCATCCCTGTCTCTCACCAGAAGCCTTTCGCCAACCCTGGTGATGCGGCTGCCCTGTGCATTGATGTAGAGAACTCCGATTTCCATTATTTTTCTCCGCCCGCTGCCGGCAGATCATCTGGAAAATGCCCTTCGGCAAGTTCTCCAGCATCGGGCAGGCGATTGTAGGTGCCGAGTCTCGTGGCAATTTCGTCACAGCCGGAATCATCGAAAAGCCGGTTGATCTGACGACGCAGCAGCCGATGACGCTGCCGCAGGCGGGCTATTTCTTCGTCCAGCTCACGAAATTCAAGCATCAGTTTATCTATTGACGCACTGCTACCCGCGATCAATTCACGAACCGATAGGGCTGCCGGCGCGGCAACCGGCTGAAAAACCGTTCGCCCGTTTCCCGGAAATATGCCTGCATGCGCGACCGGCGACGGGTAACAACCCGGTGGCAGCCTGAACTGACAGCCACAGCCAAATTGCGCCGCAAAAGCCGGAAGATATTTGCGTATCTTGCTGCAGCTCATCGTGGTCGGCGGCACCGCACGCGTCTCGGCATTAACCCGGTCGGGGTCATAATCGCTTAACTGACTCATAACCTGATGAATGAAAACTTTGCCCTCTTCGCCCATGGTTGCAAAAATATAAATGAATACATGCCGCCACTCAGGCTCAATGCGGCCACCCTGAACTGCATGGTTAAGGATTTCGCAAAGCGGCCTGCAGCCGGCAAGCACCTGTTCGATTTCGATGGTAAAGCGCTCTGGCAGGCGCATTTTGACCCGCAGCGACAATTCCGGGTCCGGTCGGGAATCTGCAGACGCTCTGCGCAAATTGCTCAGATGCGCCGGGGGCGCGCTAAAGTCTGCTTCCGGATGCGGTTTTTCTTTGACACCGGTTAAGGTGATCCGGCCGAGAATTTCTTCGAATTCACTGCGGGTTATGGGCTGCAGGTTTTCGAGTGCTTCGCGCTGCATTGGCCAGGGCCTGAATGTATGGCGTTCGAGAAAAAGCGAGCGCTGACCGGAAGCCTGATGAATGCCCAGCGGCAGTTTAACGAGGTTGCCAAGGCCTTTCTCGGCGACGACTTCCTGTTTGGGGAAAACTTCGGCCTGAATTTCGGCAGGCATGGCAGAAAGCTGTTCGAGAAGCCATTTGCCAAGCAGGCGCCAGTGCCTGGCAGGCACCGCAAAGTCTGAAAAAGCCCACAGATGGATGCCTTTGTAGCCGGAAGATTCAATAAGCAGCTCAAACCCGGCATTTTCAGCAATATTCAGAATACTGGTCGTGACTTCGAGTAGTTTTTTTTTGATGCGTTTCTGCTCGTTTGCGCTGTGCAGATATGAATTAAGGTAGCCTTTGGCGATATCGAGATCTATGGCCATTAATCTTGCGCTGTTATCCTGTTTTACCAGATAAAGCCCGAGGGTCTGGTCGCCTGCCAGGTGACTTTTGAGGGTGTCTTTGTCGAGACCTGCATGAACAGGAACATAACCGAATTTTCGGCCTTTGAAACGGCACTGTCTGGCATGCACACCTTCGCGGCCATCGAACAGCTGCAGATAGCGTTCGATGAAATCTTCGTCATGCGTGATCTGGCAATGGCTCAATTCAAGTTCTTCGCGTGCCGCTTCGATCTGGGTATCGATCTGCTCTTTTCTTTTGCAGAGAGGTTCAAGCCGGCGACGGGCCTCGAGCAGTTCGCTGCTGCCCGGGCATTTTTTCAGGGCCAGGTCGGTCAGTTCAAGAGCTTCCAATGGTCTGCCAAGAATTTCAAGACATTCGGCTGCAAGAGTATAGCCATCTATGAATTCAGGAAATTGCCCGATCATCTGCCTCGCCTTTTCGAGCGCATCTTCTGTGTGGCCTGATTCCTGCAGAAAGGTGCCATGCAGTTTGAAAATCATCGGGCGGTCGGGCCAGGCCGTTTCAAGATCTTCGAACATCTGCAGAGCCTGGGAAAAGTTTCCCATCTGGCCCTGAAGCCTTGCCGAAAGGGTTATGGCGTCACCGCTCTGCCGCTCTTCTTCTGGAAGCGAGCGTGCCAGTTCCCAGGCTTCTTCGTATTTTTTCTGACAGATCAGAGTGCGTATTCTGTTTAACATGAATTGTATAAACCTCTGGTAATCAGGCCGCAGAAACCTTTATTGCCCTGATGCTTTCACGGTTCTTTTTTGCATCGAAAGAGGTTTGCAGAAAAAACTTAAGGTGCGCACCGTCATAACGAAGTTCAGCCGGTATGTCAGAAGTTTTTACGTAGACATTCTCAGACAAACCCTGTGATCTGATGAAGGCAAATGGCGACTCCGGGTTCTTAATAATAAGACTTCCATGATGCTGATCAGACTGATTTTTATCTGACTGACCAGTCGAATGAGCTGATAATTCAGGGCTTTTCTGGTTCCAGAACTTGCGGCAGGCGGCGAGAAGATCGCGGCTGCTTATATTTGCCGGGCTCAAATTAAATTTCTGCATAAAATCGCTCAGTTCTTCGGGAATTGACCAGCCCTGCTCGGTTCTCGCCTGTGCGGCAAGACTGGCGTGCAGTGAAGCGGCATCGCGGTTTCCCCGGGCTATCAGCATTCTGGCCATGAGATAGAAAAGATTGACCTTGGTTTTTGTTTCGCCGGCGGCTTCAGCCGCATAACAGGCGTTGAGCCAGGCCTTTTCAGTATCGCCGCATTCAAACAGCAATCTTGCCAGATCAGAATACATATACCAGGGCACACGCCTTCCTCTGATGAGAGTTTCGAGTTCATCGGCCGCCTGTTGTTCATTGCCGCTTTCGGCAAGGCAGAGGGCGGCTTTTCGTGCATATTCGACTTTGGCCGGAAAATCTTTAAATGCTTCAAGGGCGGCTTCGCGGCATTCGGTAAATTTGCCCAGTTCGAAGAGAGCGTTGGTGCAGGCAAAATACCAGCGTTCGCGCCACGAAAGGATTTTGCTGCCGTTATACTCACGGGGTGTTTTGTCGAGAGTCGACCGGTTTAAAAAGTTAAGATACTGCAGCGTTTTTTCTGGCAGATTGAGAACTTTGCAGGCATCGGTTGCCGCAAATACCGTTAATTGCAGTAGCATGGCATCGGGTGCCATTTCAAGCAGGCGATCGCATACTTCGAGAATTTTTTCGTTGTTTTTTCTGCTTTTGGCATCTGCCAGATCGAAATCGTAAAGCATCCATTGCTGCTGGTTTCGCAGCAGATGTGAATCGGGTGTAATTTCGACTGCCTCGTAAAGAACCTGCCAGGCCTCTTCTCTTGCCTGAAGATGCCGCAGGCACGAAATAAGCCGCCATGCGACATCTTCTGTTTTTGTGGCCAGCCAGCATTGTCTGAACAGGTCGGCCGCCTGTTCGTGCCGACCGCATTTGCGTAGTTCCTCAGCTTTTAAAAAAAGTTCGTTGGGGTTGTGTGAATTTTCCATGGCCTCTCCTTTTGCCCGATTAATTTAATTGCTCAAGCAATAGTTAAGTTTCTAATCAGCCCGCCATTCAAAAAAATCAGAAAAAACATCAAAATGAATGTCAACCACCCCGCCCCCTCGCGAAACCGCATTCTTCCGTCGAGGTTGACATTGACCGTGCACACGCTCCCATCTGCATCTGCTGACTCCCGAGGTAAAAACGCCACAGTTGCTGCTGAAATTTCAGCATAGGTTGACATTTTAGCCTCCGAAACTTATGATTATTACAGTGCCGCGGAGGGCTACAGTTCCGCCGGTCTCCCCATAAAATCGGGGATTGAAACAACACCAAGTAATTGAGCAATCGCAATATCTTTTATCTCGTTCCGCCGGTCTCCCCATAAAATCGGGGATTGAAACTGCGATAGTCGGATCATATTTCAGTTTCGCCTGGACGTTCCGCCGGTCTCCCCATAAAATCGGGGATTGAAACAGAATCAGACGTTTTAAAACGGTGGTGGCGGTTCTTGTTCCGCCGGTCTCCCCATAAAATCGGGGATTGAAACACTTCGACCAGCCAGAACCCGCACTCGGGGCATACCCAGTTCCGCCGGTCTCCCCATAAAATCGGGGATTGAAACTAGCTGCGTCTGCTACAGTCTGCTTGCTGAATGTAAGTTCCGCCGGTCTCCCCATAAAATCGGGGATTGAAACACCGGGAATAAAGTTTCAATCCAAGTCTTTTTCAACGGTTCCGCCGGTCTCCCCATAAAATCGGGGATTGAAACTAATAAACTTGACCTTTCTGATCGATCGGGTTAGCGTAAAAGGGGAGACGTTTTTCAAGAGGTAAGAATATGAATGTTGTGAAGGTTTCACCTAAATTTCAGATTGTCATCCCCGAAGCAGTCAGAAAAAGCATGGGAATCAAAGCCGGAGAAAAAATTCAGGTCATTCAGTATGGCGATAGAATAGAATTGATACCTGTCAGATCGATAAAAGAAATGCGCGGAATCTGCAAAGACATGGATACCAGCCTGGAACGCGAAGCCGACAGAATATGAATATTGTTGATTCCTGCGGTTGGCTGGAATATCTTGCGGATGGCCCTGACGCCGACTTCTTTTCTTTTCCGCTATTTAAAACTGAACAGCTTGTTGTCCCGATTATCTGTATCTATGAGGTTTTTAAGAAAGTCCTGGCAGCAAAAGGCGAAAACCTGGCGCTTCAAACGATGGCACTTATGCAACAGGGGTTGGTCGTGGAAATTGACAGCACACTGGCAATTGAAGCGGCAAGGCTGAGCCAGGAACTGAAATTACCAATGGCAGACAGCTTCATTCTAGCCACAGCCCGGGCTCACAATGCAATTATCTGGACACAGGATCAACATTTTAAAAATGTTTCTGGCGTCAAATATAAAATTAAACGCAAGTCAGGCTGAAACACCTTCACTTCATCTGACCAGGAGCATGCTGATGCCGGGGCCGATCGGGAGGTCGGCGTAATACCAGATGACCAGAAGGGTTGTCCAGCCGATCAGGAAGGCCAGCGAGAAGGGCAGCATCACTGAAATCAGGGTGCCGAGACCGATGTCTTCTTCGTATTTTTCGGCGAAGGCGACGATTACGGCGAAATACGACATCAGCGGCGAAATGATGTTGGTTACCGAATCGCCGACGCGGTAGGCAAGCTGCGTGAATTCAGGGGAATAGCCGAGAACCATTAACATCGGCACGAAAACCGGCGCCATGATCGCCCATTTCGCCGAGGCAGAGCCAATAAAAAGGTTGATGCAGGCAGACAGCAGCACGAAGGCTACGATCATCGGCATGCCGGTCAGGCCGGTGGCACTTAAAAAGCCGGCGCCCTTGACCGCGATGATGGTTCCGAGGTTGGTGTAGGCGAAATAGGCGACAAACTGGCCGGCAACGAAGGCCAGAACGAGATAATCACCCATGGTTCCCATTGATTTGCCGACGGCGTGGGCAACGTCTTTGTCGCTCTTCACAGACCCGGTCTTGATACCAAAAGCCAGCCCCGGAAAAAAGAAAAACATCGCAATAATCGGAACCAGACCTTCCATGAATGGCGAACGCCCGATGATTGCGCCGGTCTCAGGGTGACGCAGAACGCCCGATTCAGGAAGCACCAGCACGGCAATCAGCAGAGTAAAAACGATTGCCGATCTTTTCGATTACATCGAGTGCCCTCTGGGTAATGCTCTTTGCCTGAATCTCTTCCATTTTTAACCCTTTTTATAAATTTATTCGACGAAGATTCGCACCCTGGCGACTCTGAGGAGCTTTTCGCGGAAGGCGTAGCCGGGCAGGCAGACTTCGGCGATTTTGCCGATCTGGGTTGCGTTGCCGGGCACGCCGCCGACTGATTCGTGCAGATTCGGGTTGAAAAGTTCGCCGGGTGCGGCAATTGTCTGCAGACCCTGTTTTTCGAGAATTTCGAGAAACTGGCGGGCCCATAGTTCGAAGCCGGCGGCGAACTGCCCGGTAGAATCATTGTTGCCGGCGTGGGTCAGAGCATTTTTGAGGCTGTCGACGGCGGGCAGGATCGCCAGCAGCAGGTCGGCGCGGCCCGCGTCGGCGGCGTCGGCAATTTTCCGGTCGGTGCGGGTCTGCAGATTCTGATAGTCCTTCATCAGAGTCTGATAACGGTGCATGAATTCAGTGGCAAGTGCATTATTTATATCGTTGACCAATTCTGGCTCCTGTGACCGCAAAACTTTGCTTCATTCTACAAACCGCCGGCCCGTTTTTCAACCATACGGATGAATAATTGCCGAATGCCTGGCATTTGCAGCATGGGTATAATCAAAATGCCGCTCAGGGCAGGTAAATCTGCAGCTTCACCTCGTCGCGCAGCGAGGCTTTCAATAGCCCGAAAAACTGTTCGAGAGCCCTGTGTGCCTCGCGGCGGGCTTCTTCTTTTACCAGCTCATGATTGGCGGCTTTGAGCACTTCGTTTTTCAGTTCCGACATGGCCTCTTTGCGCAGGGTTTCAGCTTTCGGGCCAATCAGGGGCACCCACGAACCCTTTTCTTCGACGATGATCTTTTCGGGGTCGCTCTGCACCGAAACCATCTCTCGGTCGATGCGCATCGGCGGCGCTATCACCCGTAGAGTTCCAGTCAGATCATCGTAGATGAAGTTCTGGCCGGTGATTTCCTCGACCGGCACATAAAACTGCACACGGTTGTCGAGCACCTTGACCCGCACCCAGGCCGAACCGGCCGGAAACCAGTCATTGAGCACCCGCTTGTGATTCTCGCGATAAAGCTCGACATCGACCGTCTGAGTCACGACCACCAGTTTGCGCGTGCGGTCAGTGCTGCCGAGAAGCTGCGAAAATATTGATTTAACCTCGACGGAAGGCTTGAGAGCTCTGCGTATTGCGTCTGCCCCCTGATTGCCGAGTTCCCGCGCCATAAACAGCGGCAGAACCCAGATGGCCGTGAGCGCAAAAATCGCGACAAAAGCTGTGGCCCAGATAAAATGCACCCAGGCGCTCGACTGAACAACCCGTTCCGGGCCGTTGCCAGTGAGTGGTTCAGGCAATCGCGCCGATTCAACCGGTTTCGCGACCTGCAGGCTTTCAGCATCCTCTGACTGGCTTGTTTTTTCTGGTTCCATGCCGACCTCCATTTTCATCCATTCTAATGCCCCCGCCCCACATCTTCAACCGGCAAAAAAAATGGCGTGCAACTGCTTTGTAAAAAAGCCGGTGCAAATTCTCCGTTTCGAATTCTGTGCCCGGCCAGAAAATCGTGTTATACTTCTCCGGTAAAACCCTCACACCACAGGATCGGAGACCACCATGAAGGTAATGAAATTCGGCGGCACCTCGCTCGCCAGCTGGGCAAGGTTTTCGCAGGCCGCTGACCTCATCGCTGCCGCAACGACCGGCGAAACCGTCGCCGCCGTTCTTTCGGCTCCTGCAACCGTTACCAACAGCCTTCTCGAAATGATCGACCAGGCACTGAAGGGCGCCGACCACCAGGCAGTCTACCAGCGTCTCGAAAGCCTTTTCCGCAAACTTTTCGCCGACGCGGCCGCCTGCAGTCTGACCAGTCAGCAGCAGAGCACTCTCGAAACCCGCCTGCAGTATTTTCTGAAATTCTGGAATCAACGCGTTCAGGGCATTGCAATGCTCTCAGACTGCCCTGAGCCAATCATGGCTTCGATTGCCATCGGTGGCGAATACCTCTCGGGCGCACTGATGGAACAGGTGATGCTCGCCCGCGGCCTGAAAACGGTGCTGCTCGACCCGGTCAGGCTCTTTAAGGCCTATGGCCCCACTCTCAATGCGCTGGTCGATATCGAAAAAAGCCGACCCGGCTTCAATATGGCAGAGCTTGGCCAGTATCAGGTCATCATCATGCCCGGTTTTGGCGCCGGTGACCGTGACGGCAAAGCGGTAACGCTCGGCCGCAACGGCTCCGACTACTCGGCTGCCGTGCTGGCCGCCTGCCTGAGAGCTGATACCTGCGAAATCTGGACCGACGTCGACGGTGTTTTCAGCGTCGACCCGAATCTGGTGCCCGACGCCCGCCTGCTGCCACAGCTCAGTTACCGCGAAACCATGGAAATGTCGTATTTCGGCGCCAAGGTGCTGCACCCGAAAACCATCGCGCCGATCGCCCAGTATCATATTCCCTGCTATATAAAAAACAGCCTCAACCCGGCGGCGTCCGGTACCCTCGTCTCCGACGCCACCGATACCAGTGGTCTGGCAGTAAAGGCGATCTCGAATCTCGACAAACAAACGATGGCCAACGTTTCCGGGCCTGGCATGAAAGGCCTGGTCGGCATGGCCAGCCGCGTGTTCGGCGCCATTTCGCGCGCCGGCGTTTCGGTAACCCTCATTACCCAGAGTTCTTCTGAATACAGTATCTGTTTCTGCGTTGCCCGTGATAACGCCGGCAAGGTCGAACAGGTGCTCAACGATGAATTCGAACTCGAACTGAAAAGCGGTTTTCTCGAACCGGTCGAGTTCACCCATAATCTATCGATTGTCTCGCTGATCGGCGACGGCATGCGCACCCGCAAGGGTCTGGCAGCCAAATTCTTCAAAGCCATGGCCCAGTCGGGTGCCAATATCATCGCCATCGCCCAGGGCGCTTCTGAGCGCTCTATTTCGGTGGTCATCGACCAGAACCGCAGCGCCCGGGCAGTTGCCGCCGCGCATCAGGTGTTTTTCGATGTGCAGCAGTATCTCGATGTGCTGCTCGTCGGCTGCGGCAATATCGGCCGCGCCATGCTCAACCAGATTCACCAGCAGCAAAGTTTTCTGAAAAAGCAGAACATCACCATCAGAGTCTGCGGCATCGCCAATTCAAAAAACATGCTTCTCGACGCCCGTGGCATCGACCTGCAGACCTGGCAGCAGGCCCATGCCGAAAAGGGCGTGCCCTGCGATCTCAAAGCCATGTTCGCCTGGGTCGACGAGCAGCAGCTGCTCAACCCGGTTCTCGTCGACTGCACCAGCAGCCAGGCGGTTGCCGACAGCTATCTCGACGCCATGAACGCCGGCCTGAACGTCGTCACCCCCAATAAAAAAGCCAATACCCGCGACTTTGGCTATTACCGTGCCCTGCGCGATGTGGCTCTGCGCCAGCGCCGGCAGTTTCTCTACGAAACCACCGTCGGTGCCGGCCTGCCGGTTATCGACAATCTCAAGAAACTGGTTTTTGCCGGTGACGTGCTGCTGCGCTTCAAGGGCATACTTTCCGGGTCGCTGTCATTCATTTTCGGAAAACTCGACGAAGGCATGAGCCTTTCCGAAGCCACTGCCATCGCCCGTGAAAAGTGCTATACCGAGCCCGACCCCCGCGACGACCTCTGCGGCATGGATGTCGCCCGCAAAGTGCTGATTCTTGCCCGCGAAGTCGGTTACGAATATGAACTCAGCGACATCAAAGTCGAGAGCGTTCTGCCGGCCAATTTCAATTCTGAGGGCAGTATCGACGAGTTCTTGCAGAATCTTCCGAAAGCCGATGCCCAGATAAGAGCCCGCGTTGAAGCCGCCCGCGCCAGAAACATGGTGCTGCGCTATATCGGCGAAATCGACGGTTCTGAATGCCGCGTGCGCATCGCCGAAATCGCCCCGGATGAACCACTTTTCAGTGTTAAAGGCGGCGAGAACGCACTCGCGTTCTACAGTCGCTATTACCAGCCGATTCCGTTTGTGCTCAGAGGTTACGGAGCCGGCAACGAGGTAACCGCAGCCGGAACCTTTGCGGACCTGCTGCGCACCCTGAACTGGACAAGGGAGAGCACCTTATGAACCAGACATTCTACGCCCCAGCCACCATTGCCAACGTCGGCGCCGGTTTTGACCTGCTCGGCCTGGCGCTCGCCCCTGTCGACGGCAGCCTGCTCGGCGACTCGATAAGAATCGAAGAATGCGAGAAGGGTATTGAATTCTCGGTTGCCGGCCCCTGGAAACACAAACTTCCGGTCGAACCAGAGAGCAACATTGCCTGGCAGTGCGCCAACTATTTCCTGGCCCGACTGCCGGCCCGCAAAAAAACGGCCGGCATCAGACTCGAACTGATCAAGAATCTTCCGGTCGGCAGTGGCCTCGGTTCAAGCGCCAGTTCTATCGTTGCCACCATTTTTGCCATGAATCAGCATTTCGGCCTGCCGTTTTCGAGCGACCAGCTGCTTCTGATGATGGGCGAATTCGAAGGCCGCGTCAGCGGCTCGGTGCATTACGACAATGTCGCCCCCTCTTTTCATGGCGGAATGCAACTGCTGCTGCAGACCGGCAACCGCATCTGCGAACCGGTGCCCTGGTTCAAAGACTGGTTCTGGGTTATTGCTTATCCGGGCATCGCGCTTGCAACCTCAGAAATGCGTGCCCTGCTGCCCGAACGTTACGAGCGTGCCGTCGCCATCGAGTATGGCCGCAATCTGGCCGCTTTCATTCACGCCTCTTATCGCAACGATGTCGAACTGGCGGCAGCTGCGATGAAGGATGTGCTCGCCGAGCCTTTCCGCAGCCCTTCGATTCCGGGGTTTATTGAAGCCCGCACTGCCCTTAAAGAAATCGGCATGCTGGCCACCGGTATTTCGGGCAGCGGCCCGACCCTGTTCAGCGTTACCGACGACCCGCAGAAAGCCGAAATGGCCGAAACCTGGCTGAGTGAAAACTTTCTTAAAAACGACGAAAGCTTTTCGAGCATCTGCCGTGTCGACCCGCGCGGCGCGCGCATCATCTGAAGCATCTGATGAAAGGCTCACTGAATGCAATTATACAATCTCAAACACCCGGAAGAACGGGTGACCTTTGTGCAGGCGCTCAAACAAGGGCTTGGCCGCGACCGCGGCCTCTTTTTTCCGACCATGATTCCTGAGCTGGCCGGGGTCGACCAGCTGCTGGCACTGCCGTTTGTCGAACGCAGTCAGCGCCTTCTCGGTGCCTGGCTGGCCGACGAGCTTGGGCAGAATGTTGTCGATGCAATGGTGACCCAGGCCTTCAATTTCCCGGTGCCGGTCATCGAAATCAGCCCACAGCTCTCGGTGCTCGAACTGTTTCACGGCCCGACTCTCGCGTTCAAAGATTTCGGGGCTCGCTTCATGGCCCGGTGCCTGAGCTGCACCGGCGGCGATAAAAAAATCACCATTCTCACCGCGACCTCGGGTGATACCGGTGCCGCGGTCGCCGCGGCTTTTTACGGCCTGCCCGGCGTCGAAGTGGTGATTCTTTACCCCGAAGGCCGCATCAGCACCCTGCAGGAAAAAATGTTCTGCACGCTCGGCGGCAATATCAAAACCATCGCCGTCGACAGCGATTTCGATACCTGCCAGGACCTCGTCAAACAGGCGTTCTCTGATATCGAAATCAACCGCTGCCTGAATCTCAATTCGGCGAACTCGATCAATATCAGCCGCCTGCTCGCCCAGATCTGTTACTATTTCGAAGCGGTGGCGCGGGCACGGCAGGCAGGCCACAATGACCTGGTAATCTCGGTGCCCAGCGGCAACTTTGGCGATCTGACCGCCGGTCTGCTGGCCAAAGCCATGGGTCTGCCGGTCAAAAGATTCATCGCCGCCACCAACAGCAATGATACCGTGCCCCGCTATCTGCAGAGCGGCTTCTGGCAGCCCGCCAAAACCGTCGCCACCATGTCGAACGCCATGGACGTCGCCGAACCGAACAACTGGCCGCGCATCGAAGCGATCTGCCGGCTCAAAGGATATAATCTCAGCGAGATTCAGGGCATCGCAATTTCAGAAGAAATGACCGCCGTTTCGTTACGCCGACTGAAAGAGCTGGGCTATCTCGCCGACCCGCATGCCGCCGTCGCGGCCGCTGCGCTAAAAGATTCACTCACGCCAGGCGAACACGGCATTTTTCTCGGCACCGCCCATCCCGCCAAATTCAAGGCAAAGGTCGACGAAATCCTGCACACTGCAATCCCGCTGCCCCCCGCCCTGCAGCAGGCCTCAGAAAAACCCCTGCTGTCAGAACACATTCGCCCCGACTTCACGGTTCTGAAAAAGCTCCTCTGCGCCCCCCGCCCTTGATAAGTCTGCAATCCATTTCTTTAATTCTCCGTAAATAAGCCTTCTTTTACAGAATTGCGAGGAGAGAAGACGGGATTGCTTTTTTGGAAGCTTGTTTTGCACAGGATGTGCTTATGCAGAACCGCGCAGGATAGAGCGGTTCTGCTGAGCGAAAACTTGGGAATTAAATAGCTGGAGCACCCGGCAGCATCTATCCTGATGCTGCCGAGTATCGCTGACATCCTGTCAGCAAAAAGCAACCCGGCTGATAGGCCGAAGCTGCCACTTTTAAAGAGAGCTTGTTGAACATAACTGTTTTTTTACGCTGATTCTAAGACCGTAGAAAATTACTTCGGTGTTTCTCTAACGGAAATTGTGTAATCGTCGAAATCAGGCCAGCAGGGTGAAACACTGCTTTTGTATTTTTCGAGGGCCAGCTTTGCCTCTGCCTCATCGGTAAAGGTTTCGACGTCGATCTCGTCATAGACATCGCCTTTTGAAATTCGTAACTTAACGATTACCCATTGTCTGCTCATATTTTCACCTACTTGTTGAAATCGGGTTTGACGTGGCGGATGCGCATGGTGCAGGTCAGCGCCGAAATGATGCAGAAAATACCGCCGACGGTCATGGCGGTCTGAGTGCTGGTCGCGGTCGAAAACCAGCCCATGAACAGGCCGCCGGCCGGCGACATGCCGCTGAATGACATCATCGACAGACTCATCACCCGGCTGATCTTGTCTTTGTCTGAAATGGTCTGCAGCAGCGTATTGCTCGATGACCAGCCGAAAACAATGCAGGCACCCATCAGGGCCGCAAAAGGCAGGGCCATTTTCAGGCTGCTGCAGTATGCCAGTGCAATCGTGGCAATGCCATACACTCCGAAAGCGGCCGGCGGCAGGCGCTGTATGCCATCGAGCCGGCGGCGTGATGCCAGACCGAGTGCGGCAAAAATCGCGCCGAAACCCATCGCGCCGGTGAGATAACCAAGCGTTGTCGCACCTCCGCCAAGCATGCGGTCAGCAATAACCGGAAACAGCACCATGTGCACCGACATACCCATAAAGCTCGATACGGAAAGCAGAATCAGCATCGGAAAAATCAGCGGATGCCCGAATGAATAACGCAAACCCTCGATAATGCGCCGCGAAAAGCTTTCGCCCGACCCCTTATCACTGCGGGCGGCGCTGTCGCCTTCGAGACGCATTGTGGCAAGCACCCAGGCAAATGGCAAAAACGACAGACTGTTGAGCAGAAAGCACACCCCTTCACCATAGGCCGCGACGATAATACCCGCCAGAGCCGGCCCGACCATGCGCGCCATATTGAAACCGGTCGAATTCAGAGCGATGGCATTGGCAAGACGCCGCTTGTCGCTGAACATATCAGAAACGAAAGTATGCCGCCCGGGCATGTCAAAAGCGTTGGTCATACCGAGAAGCACGCTTAAAAACAGTATCCAGTAGACGTTGATCGCATCGGTAAAAGTCATAACCGCCATCACCATCGCCTGCGAGAACCCGAGAACCTGCGAAAACACCAGGATCTGCCGGCGACGCCCCCCATCGAGAAGTGCACCCGCATAAGGCATCAGCAGAAACGAGCTGAACCAGCCGGCAAAGGTAATGATACCAAGCCAGTTGGCCGAATCGGTAAGGCGGTAGACGAGCCAGCTGATGCCAAGTCGCTGCATCCAGGTTCCGAACGACGAAATGGTGTTCGAAACGAAATAGCGTCGGTAATGTGGCGCTTCGAAGGCGATAAAAGTTTCACTGAATCGACTCATGGTTTGAAAACCCCGAAGACTCCCAGCTTATTGCAATTCTTCAGATAAAGCAAACAATTTGCGCATCAGTCGGCGTTGAACTGAAGTGCATCGAGATGGAAAAGCGTAAAAAGGCTGTGAAAATCATCTGTCCAGGGTTCTACCCCGGCCCGGGCCCGCAGTTTTTCCCATTTCAGGCGGTATGGCGCCTTTGTCGCCGGCAGTTGGGTTCCGGGGCGCGCCATAACCGCATAGATCGAGGGCATGCGCATAAAGTTCTCGCCCGCCGCCGCGTCGAAAACGTGATCGGAAACACCAACGCACTCGAGCCCGCACTTTTCTGCAGTTGTTGCAGCCAGCGAAGCCAGGTCGAGATAGCGGTTCGAGAGATTTGCGACAATGATGCCGTCTGGCGCCAGTTTGCTGAGATAAATCCGCATCGCTTCCAGGGTTATCAGATGCACCGGAATTGAATCGGAAGAAAATGCCGCAAGAATGATTATGTCAAACGCGCCGTCGGGCAGTTGCTGCATCTTCAGACGACCATCACCGATTACCACATTGCTTTCGGCCGGGCTGTCGGCCAGAAAAGTGAACAGAGCGGGGTCGCGGGCAACCTGAACGATTTCCGGGTCGATTTCGATAAAGGTGAATGAATTGCCGGGCCGGGCCCAGGCAGCGGCATTGCCCGGGCCGAGGCCGAGCACGCAGACTTTGAGATTTTCTTTTTGCGCCACCGGCAGCGCAAAAATGTCGCCAACCGGACCCTGACGATGATAATAAGCCAGCGGCTCACGCTTCAGAGCCGGAATATAGCTCTGCGCCCCATGAATTGTGTCGCCGTGCACCAGCTGGTGCAGTGTTCCCCTGTGGGTTGCAATGACTTCCTTGGTGCCGAAAAAATTGCGCGAATGGAAAATCACCGGGTCCTTCTTGCCGACCCGCCCGACGAAAAGCAGCAGCATAACCAGCGCAAAAAAGGCAACCTGCCGTATTCTCACTTCGCGAATGAACATGAAATAAGCGGCACCAGAGGCGAAGAGGCAGAGCCAGAACTGAACTCCGACCTGATAATCGGTAACGAAAGTGATCATCCTCTGCATCGGCCCTTCCGAACAGTCGATGGCCAGATAAAATGCCAGTTTGAGCAGCCAGGTTTTCAGGGGAATTTCAAAAATCAGGTAAATCAGAGCGGCGAATGGCAGCGAAAATGCCGCCGCCGCGAACAGAGAGCGCCGGTTTTCGAGACGATTTTGCCCTGCTGGCCCGTCTGAAACTTCTCGGTCAGCCGGCAGCTTTGCGCCAACGCTGTTTTCTTCCCCGGTTTTCTGCAGAAAATAAATACCGGCGAGCATGGCGAACGGGTATTCGGTAAGATTCGAGAACAGCAGTGGCGCCAGCAATGAATTGAACATGCCCCCGACCACGCCCCCGACCGAAAGCCACAGATAAAAAGCGGTCAGCTCGGAAGCCGCAGGCCGGGTTTCAGCAAGATAGCGGTGGCAGAGCAGCGAAAAGCTGAACAGCACGAACAGGTGCGCCGGCAGACCAATTTCAATACCGAATGTGCCGTCAAGAAAGTAAAGGGGCAGAAAAATCAGGGCCCCCACACCGGCAGCTCCTCTGATCAGGCGTGTCGGCAAACGAAACCATTCAGAAAAGGCGAGAATCCAGGTTACCAGATAAAGCATCAGCGGCACGACCCACAGAAGCGGTACCGGCGCCACATCGCGCGTCAAAAAGCCGGTAACCGCAAGCAACAGGCTTGAGGGCACCGCCGCTGCCGTAATCCAGCACCAGATCTGCTCCTGCCCTGGCGCAGCCGAAGTCGCCCTGTCACATGCCGGGTCGGCTGTCGCAGTCACCTTCGTTTCTGAAACCGCAGATTTGGCCCGATCACCGGCTTCTGCCCCGACCGGAGCAGCCGAAAAATTTTCTGTCACTGTCTGCTTTTCAGAACGACGCCGCAGCAGCACTGCGCACCCGGCCATCAGCAGGGCGAGAAGATAGAAGCCATATTTCCAGAAAGTGGCCTGGTCATGCAGGCTCAGATTCGGCTCGATGAACACCGGGTAAGCAAGCAGAGCCGCGAGACTGCCGCAATTGCTGGCGGCGTAGAGAAAAAACGGGTTGGCAGCGCGGGCGTGGTTCGACAGCGAAAACCACTTCTGCAGCATCGGCGAAGTGGCAGACAGAAAGAGAAACGGCAGACCGGCCGTCAGCATAAGCTGCAGCAACAGCCACAGCGCCGGGTCTTCCGGCACTGACGCGCCGCCACGGTAAGCAATCGGCAATGTCAAAGCTGCGCCCACAGCAAAAATCAGATGCAGCAGCATCTGGCTGCCACTTTTCAGTCGGGCGAAAGCGAGGTGGGTGTAAGCGTAGCCGCCAAGCAGCAGCAGTTGAAAGAAAAACATGCAGGTGTTCCAGGCGGCCGGGGCACCGCCAACCAGCGGCAGAAAAATGCGCCCCACCATGGGCTGCACCATAAACAGCAGGAAAGCTGAAAGAAAAATACTGATTGTGTAAATAAAAACCATGCTGAACCGGTTTGCCTGCGAAATTTTGTATTCTGGTCAGCGGAATTCTAAACCGCCCGGCCTGATCAGGCAAACATTATTTTTGCCAGCTTCGAGTCGCATCTGTAGCCAGTAAAAAAGCAACAAAAGAGGCCCCGGCAAAGCCGGAGCCTCCTGGTAATCACATAAAACTCTGATCAGACGCGCTTTTTGGCCTTGAGAATCTTGACCATCGAGTTCACGACGTGAATGCCCTTGGTGCCGCGGCCGAAGCCGTCGTCCATACCGCATTCCTTCGCGATGTCGCGGGTGACCTGGGTGCCGCCGCACATGATCATGACTTTTTCTCTGATGCCTTTTTCGCGGCAGAGTTCGTCGAGCTTGCGCATGTTCTTGCGGTGCACATCGTTGTGGCTGATGATGGTGCTGATGAGAATCGCGTCAGCGCCAGTTTCGATCGCGGCGTCGACCATTTTGCCGACCGGCACCGAGGTACCGAGGTAATGGTATTTAACGCCGTATTTTTCGATGCCGCCGTGCTTGATGTCGAGAATTTCGCGCAGACCGACCGAATGTTCGTCTTCACCGACGGTGCCGGCGACGACCTTGAGGCCGATTTTCTTGATGCCGGCACGGATTTCTTCTTCGCTCAGCATTTCTTCTTTCGGCGGAATCTTCAGCGTCGTGCGATCGATGGCGAAGTCGACCTTGCCTTTGACTTCGACGAAGGTGCCTTCGCTCGGGTGCATGACCTGGGTATTAATGACTTCGGGGTCTTTCAGACCCATCTTTTTTGCGATTTCCATGGCGGCAACGCCGGCCACTTCAAGAGCTTCGGGCACGAACAGCTGAATCAGCACGGTGCCGTCGCCGGCCCATTCCGCTTCGGGCTTGATCATCTTGCCTTTGCGGTATTCAACGGTTTTCTGCAGGCGCAGATTGCAGTTGTCGGTCTGGTCGATTTCGTCGATATAAGCAATTTTGGTCGGGTCGCAGAGAGTGCAGCCCTTGATCGGGTCGCAGGGCTTCTTCAGACCGGCCGGCAGCTGGTTGTGGCCGAAAACGCTGCAGACGGGGGCCATATAGTCGGCATCGCGCTCGACGATCGAGTCGGCGCCTACCCCACCCTTACCGTCGCGGGCAA
>ERZ795032.270-NODE-270-length-69315-cov-6.165160_pt1 | contig 69315 bp, 63 predicted proteins | sample MGYA00375124_ERZ795032 | MGnify/ENA primary metagenome ERZ795032 (study PRJEB30167, sample SAMN05720154) | activated sludge metagenome | isolation source: Anaerobic digester | place: China | collected 2015-12-16 ... | reverse complement strand
ATCCCGGCTTCTCTCCTCGCCTGCCTAAAACAATTTTTAATGAGCTTTTGTATAGATTCCCGCCCTCCCCCTCGCGGGGGCAAGCGCGGGAATGACGTATAAGATTCGCTTTAGATTCCAGCCTTCGCTGGGATGACGGGTGTGTGAAGTATCAGTTTATTTTTGCGAGAACGCCTTTGTTTACTTCTGCAACCGCAGCATGGCTGACCAGTTGCTCAACCAGGGCAAAGGCGAATTCAAAAGTTGTGCCGGCAGCGCGTGAGGTCGTGATGTTGCCGTCGATAACTACCCGGTCTTCACAATAGCAAGTCCCCTGCATGTGGCTGGCAGCGGCCGGGTGCGAGGTGGCGCGGCGGTCTTTAAGCAATCCGGCCTTAACCAGCACAGCTGGTGCGGCGCAGATCGCGGCAAGTTTTTTTCCGGCTGAGTGCATTGTCTTGAGCAGTTGCAGCAGTTTTTCGCTCTCTGCCAGATTTTTTGTGCCCTCGATGCCGCCAGGAAGCACTGCCATGTCGAACTGGTGCGGGTCAACCCCGTCGAGAGTCATATCAGGCAGCATTTTTATGCCCCGCGAACCGGTAATTGGCGCAATGTCTTTAACCAGACCGGCAATCACGGCCTCGACGCCGGCGCGCCGCAGAATATCGACGGTGATTGTCAATTCCATTTCTTCGAAGCCCTGGGCCATAAAAACGACTACTCTGGGTGCCATCAAAAAACCTCCAGCATTCAGTTTTTCAGATCAGAAATTCTTTACAGGCCGAAAAAACCTGATCAACCGTAATCGCCCGCATACACATATTATCATTGCAGGCGGTGGCACGGTGATTGTAAGAGCTGACACAGGGCGAACAGGCCAGATCAGAAGCAACGGCGACTTTGTTTCTCCCAAGGGCGCCGTAAAGCTTCGGGGTCTCTGGCCCGAAAAGCGTTATTACCGGCAGATCGGTCAATGAAGCGAAATGCGAGGGCCCGCTGTCATTGGTAATCATAAGGTCACAGAGCGAATAAAGCACCAGCAGCTGCCGCAGGGAAGTCTGTCCGACCAGGTTCGCCACCCGCGCGCTGCCGAGCGAGGCCTGCACATGCTCAGACTCAGACCTTTCAGACTTAACGCCGGTAAGAACGATAACGACGTTTTCGTCAACCAGAAGCCGGCGGCCCAGTTCGATAAAGTTGTCGAGGGGCCAGCGTCGCAGCGGCACCAGATCACTCGAATTGGCATTGAGAATAACCAGTCGCGACTGTTCGTTGACAGCCGGGCAATGCTCAGAAACAAGTCGACGCACCTGTGATTTTTCATCGGGCGAAGTGGCGAGCTTTGCCAGTTCTAGCTGTTCAAGAGGCTTTACCGGCGCCTTAACGAGAGGGATTTGACCAGTCGGCTGATTCAAAGCTTCAATCATGCTGAGAAAAGTCTGGGCGGTGTGAATATGGCAGTTGTATTGAACCGGGTGCGAAAAGAAGCTGCCTTTGTACATGCCTTCCATTGTGTAGCGGTTGAAACCGCAGGTGGCCGCAGCTCCAGAGAGTTCGGTAAGAATCGCCGAGGCCCGCGAAAAGAATTCAAGATCGAGAGCCACGTCGAAACGCATGCAGTTCAGCTTGAACAGAACCGCGAGCGAATCTTTTACAAAGGTTTTCATGTCGGTGGTTCTGATGGTGTGAATATTGGCTTCTGACACCAGACCCAGCATATTAACCGCAGCGGTGTTCTCGGCAAAAACGAGGAAATGAAACTCGACGCCCGGCCAGAGCTGTTGCGCCCGGCGCAGCATCGGATACATAAGAATAGTGCTGCCCATTTCAGCCGGTTTAACAAACAGAATTTTTTTTACGCCGTTCAGAACCCCGTCTTTGCGTGGCATGAACCGGCCGATCAACCAGCGGCGCAAGCTCAGGGCCGCACAGATAACCGGCCCAAGTGTCGCATCGATTTTTCGCATTGTATCTGGTTTCATAGTCAAAATACCTTGAGTGGAATGAATTGGTGAGGCTGCAGCAGCCCATCCATGCGGGTAATATTGATTCGACGTATCTTACGGCCGCATGAATAAATGTCGAGCGACTCAGAGGCCGTTTTTGTGAACTTGCCGCCGAAATTCGCCGATTCCGGGTAGTGGTCGGCATCGACAAAAACAACATCAGCACCGGGCGGCAAAGTTTTTCCCTGCCACCAGACCCTGAAATTACCATTAACATAGAGTTCTATCAGGCGCTCGGGCTCAATTCCGCCATAATAGCCAACCAGTGTCGTCAGGGTGGTTCCCTGAACGACGAACAGGCGTTTACGGCCGGTTTCCGCGTCAACCCGGCGCACGAATTCGCCCATCTGTTTCCAGCCGTGCATGCGCACGGTAACATCGGATCTGACCGGAAGCGGCAACATCAGAGTCATACTCTGGGCCAGAGCAATTATCGCGAGCAGCATCGAGGGGCCGGCCACCCACTTGAAGCGCCGCCAGGAACCGGTGGCAATGCCGGCACTCAACCACTCGGCGACGAGCAGAAAAGCACTCAGATAGGCAACCTGCGGCCAGTTTGCCTCAACCTTAGCTTTCAGGCCGGTCCAGGTAAAGAAAAGCATGGTCGGCAGCGCCAGCCAGGCGAGAAAAAAGCGAATCTCATCGTTGCGACGATAGGTCTGAACGGCCTGTCGACAGACAATCCACCAGAGCACCGGAAAAAGCGTCAGGCCGACGGTGCCGAGCTGGCCGCCGAGATATTCGCCAAGATTGTGCCCAAACGAGCGGGTATTGGCGCTTAAACCGTGGTCGAACTGAAATTTAAACGATATCCAGTCGTGATTGAGGTTCCAGTAAATTATTGGCAGAGTGCCGACAGCCGCCAGCAGAACCATGAACCAGTAGCGACTGGTTCCGACAAGATGGCGATAACGGCGGAATCCGAGAATTGTGACTGCCACACCCGGAACAAACATGATCATATTATATTTGCCCAGCGCCCCAAAACCGAGGGTAACCCCGGTCAAAACCCACCAGAGAGGTTTTTCGTCGTTGATGGCACGGCAGAAAGCCAGCATACCGGCAGCCCAGGCGACTGCCAGAGGTGTATCGGGAGTGGTGACAAAGCCGAGAGCGGCGCCAGCCGGGGTAAAATTCACCATCAGTGCGGCAATAAAGCCGGCGGCGGCGTTTTTCAGATGGTCTCTTCCGATGACGAACAGGCACCAGCCAACGAAAGCTGAACCAAGTATCGAAATAAGACGAACTTCGATCTGGCTTTCCCCGGGCAGCATGCGGAAAAGGGCGATCAACCAGGCGACCAGCGGCGGGTGATCGAAATACGACCAGTCGAGGCGGCGCGAAAGCTCCCAGTAATAGCTTTCGTCAGGAGTCAGGTCGAGGTAGAGGGACAGAAACAGACGAAAAGCGATCAGCAGACCGGTCAGCCAGAAAAACCTGGTCTGCCAGACAGCTGTGTCTGATTGGTTATTCGGGGATACTGTGGCTGGCTCAGACAAAATGACACCTTCACACATGAATTTGCCTGCGATTATAGCATACCTGACCCGTCAGTCACCAAAAGCAAAAAAAACTGGCAGGTTTATATACCGGCAAAAGAGTGATATATTGCAACCACCTGCCCGCGAAAGGAAAACTATGGAACCTGCAGATTTTGCCGTAAGAATTGAAGAGGTCATGGCGGAAGAATGTTCGAGCTATGAATGCGTACTTCTCGACGATAATGAAATCGGGGTTCTCTGGACCTTTCTGATCGAAGACTCGATCAGCGGCTATCTTGGCATTGAAGAAAACGAAGAAACTCTCAACGTCAGGACCGTTTCGGTCGGGCTGCATCTGAAAGACATCAGCGAATGCAGTCGTGAAGAGCTGCTCGCGATTCTTGAATTGAACGCCGAACTGATCAATGCCAACTTCAGCGTTGTAAAATACCCGGCGAAACCGCCAAAAGACGAAAATGACGAAGAAGTCGCCTTTGCAGACGAGGGCGAAGACCTGATATTCGAAGACGATGACGACGAAGAAGCCGAAATGAAAGATCTGCTGATCATTCAGACCCGGTTGCCTTTCGACGCATTCGCTCCTGAAGACTTCGGGGCCTTCGTGCAGAATCTTCTTTTCCAGGCGGATACGATGCTCAACCGCGAAGAAGAAAATGAATACGACAATGACGATCAGGAGGAATGATCGATGAATGCCCCGGCCAGCCTGCCTGAAGATATCCGCCAGGACATCGGCATCTACCTTGCCCCGGAAGAAACGGTTCTCAAAGCCCTTTCGCCTTTTGGCAACAAGACTGCGGCAAGCGGCCAGGTCTGGCTGATACTTACGAGCCATTCAATCGTTTTTCACACCTGCGAAACCGACAAGGAACCGCTGATCGCCATGCTTGCCCGAAAAGACATCCATGAAATCGAATATTACCAGCGGCCGGCGGGTGTGCAGCTGACTTTTATTCCGGTCGGCAATTCACAGAAGGTTTCAAAACTGAATTTTTCGAATGAAAAGCTCAGGGAACTAGAAGATTTCTGCGAAGATCTGGCAGACCTGATCAGCTTCAGAAAAGAAACGGCTTCGGGCATAAAGACCTACAGCCCGGCACCGGCGCAGCAGCCACCTAAAATAGCACCGCAGCGACCGCTGAAAACCGACGAAGTTCCTGAACTCAGGCATGCCACTTCGGCAATCAGGCACACAGACAAGCCAGAGCCAAGTGCCAGAGTGATTTCTGGCGAGGCGGCGGCGCCAACCGAGGCCAGCGGATCTGAGACGACAAAACCCGTCGCTACGGCCCAATCTGTTCCTGAAGAGGCTGCAAGGGCAAAAACAACAGTCAGAAGCGAGCCGCCTGAAGTTAAAATCGTTAAAACTCCTGTCACTGCCAGGATCGGTGAACCAGGCGGCGAAAAAGCAGACATGAAAGCGCAGGCGGCCGCCAAAACCCGTGGCAGCAACGAGCCGACGGCACCGGGCTTTGAATTCAGGGCCGGTTATGTGATCGCCGCGACGCTGATTTCGGTTCTGGTCGCTTTCGTCTGGTACAGGTTCTTTCTCTTCGTTTCCGACTGGAAATCAGGCCGCAACTCGTAGTTTCGCATGAAAAATCTGCTGCCATTGTTTGTTTTCGGAACCGCCGACAGCTTTGCCATCGTGATTTCCGGCATTCTGGCTTATCAGCTGCGACTGTCGAGTTTTTTCAGGGTCGATGCATATCTGCAGAACCCGGGGCAATACTGGATGCTGCTTGGCGTCGCCCTGTTGCTCTGGCACCTGATGGCGGCCGCGGCCGGCGCCTACCGTCGCAAACCGGCAATTTTCAAGATAGATGAACTGCTGTTCCATTATAAAGCTTCGATCATGCTGGTTTTCATGGTGATGTCGGCGACTTTTCTCTACAAGCACTATGATTACTCGCGTCTGATCGTTATTTTTTCGGGAATTTTTCTGATTTTCAGCGGTAATATCGCACGCCAGCTGGCACACAAACTTCTTGGGCACCTTTACGCCTCAGGAATCGGCAATCGCAGCGCGTGTCTGTATGGCAGTTCTGCCAGCAGTTCTTTTCTGCAGCAACGCATCATCAACAACCCGGGCTGTGGCTTGAGACTGATCGATTGTCCGGCCAAAAACGACCATGAACTGATCGAATTTCTGAAGAGCCAAAGTATCGACGATCTGTTTCTGTTTCGCGACCAGGCCGAATACGAGTTTGTCTGGCAATTGCGCGAGGCGTCTGACAATCAGAATATCACCGTGCATCTGGTTCCATCGTTCGCCAATCTTTATCTGCGTAACCTGCAGGGGTTCTTCTTCGACGGCATGGTGATGCTCAGCATGAGCTCGCCAAATGGACGCAGGGCGGGCATGTTTGCAAAGCGAGCCATCGACTTTACCGGCGCGGCGCTGGCTCTGCTGCTTTTTTCGCCGCTGTTTCTCATAACTGCCGTTCTCGTCAAACTCGACTCAGCCGGGCCGGTTTTTTTCAGACAGCGGCGCAATGGCCTTAATGGTGTCGAGTTCGACATCTTCAAGTTTCGCACCATGCAGCAGTCAGCCGACCCTTATTCCGAAACACCGCGCGAGCGGGCCGACCCGCGAATCACCCGTCTGGGGCGTTTTTTGCGGGCCAGCGGCATCGACGAGCTGCCGCAACTGCTCAATGTGCTGCGCGGTGAAATGAGCCTGGTCGGGCCACGGCCGGAAATGCCGTTCATAACCAGAAAATACACCGCTCTTGAACGGCAGCGTCTCAAGGTCAAGCCTGGCATAACCGGTCTCTGGCAGGTATACGCGAGATCAGAGAATCTGCCGATTCATCATCACATCGAGTACGACCTCTTTTACATCGAGAACATGTCGATACTGCTCGATCTTATAATCATCATCGACACACTGCCGACAGCGATCATGCGCACCGGCATCTAACAATACATTCATGCGACAAAGGGTCCGGTGGTCTGTCAGCCTTGAACAGGCAAAATCAACGATTTCACGTCATCTCTGCGCTTGTCTCCCGATTACACAACCGGGGATTTTATATGCAACGTCTTAGCTCCCTGCTTTCGCAGGGATGACGCACAAACTGTCCATAACTGAACTCAAACGCGACACTGGGCTGGTAAGGGTTGTGAGCAGATTACAGGCCGGCGGTTTTGAACTGGCCCCAGAGATTGGCAAAGCCCGAGACCGCTTTCCCAGATTCAGAAACGAGACCAGAGCGGTTCAATCTGATCAGATACGAAGCGTTGGCACGCAGCATGCGGTATGGCACAAGTTCGAGCACACGGTTGCCCTCTTTCCAGATGACCGAGAAGTGGCTTTTCAGGCTGCTGCCGTCGATGGTGAGCTTTGAATTCGAGTCAAGGCTGGTGATTTCGATCTGCAGGTTGCTGTATAGAGATTCTGTATTCATCGGGCGGTCAAAAGTAATTTTGAACGGGCCGCTGCGGCCCACGCCGGTATCGCCATTTTTCGGGCTGGTTGCAACGATCGACGGAGCCGGGTCAACATCGGTAACGAATTCGCCATACATGCCCGCGTAATTTTTCAGCACGCGGCCGTCGGCGGCTCGGGCATCCCAGCGGCTGATGAGCAGGCTGTAGCGGGTTACCGGCCGCAGCATGAAGTTCGGGTGCAGTTTCAAAAGGGTGTTACCTACCCACTCGACCTTGAACTTGCGCAGAATTTCGGGGCCGGAAATCGAAATCAGTGAACCGGTATTTTTGTTTTCGATCATCAGGTTGACGTTATCAAAAATGGTGCTCTTTTCCATGGGTTGCCCAAAGCCAATCACAAACGGGCCGGTAACCGCAAAGGCGGTCTGGCCGTTATAGGGTCTGACAAACGAAATAACGGCCTGTGAATCGGGCAAAGTGCCTGATTTTGCCATTCTGGCACGCACCAGGGTCAGGCCGTCGATGGCCATTGGCACGTTATAGCCTTCAATAGTCTGGTAACCGGATCTGGCGAGGCGCAGCAGAACTTCGGTATTGCCGTTGTTATTCGATGAAACCAGAGCCCGGCCGTCAGTCTGGGCAGACACTGCCTGCGCGGCGCCGGCGTCGACCTGAACTTCGGCCACCGGTTTAAGAACCCCGGCCGAAAGTTCTACAGTCGTGACTTCGAGCATGCCACGCTTGAGCTGGAATGAATCGCCACGGGCAATTGCGACTGTAACGCTATCATAGCCAGGGTAAAAGGTCAGATTGTCGACAATACGCATTCCCTCGGGCACGGCGAGGTTGGCAACGAATGAGGCTTCCCAGTCGTAATAGTTAACGGTCACCTGCGCGCTCGAAGCGACGGCGCTGCTCTGGTCGAGGTTGAATTCAACGGCACCGGCAGCATCGGTAACACCCGAATCGGCAAAGCCTTCGATCGAGACGCGGGCACCGGCAACTGCGACAAATGGACTGGCCGGGTCAGAGGTAATTCGGCTGGTCAGCAGTGACGAGCGATCGGCGTTGATTATCAGGCGATATACGGCATTTCCGATAACTTCTACGGTCAATTCGGCTTTTGTCGAAGTGCCGCGAACATCGGTGGCAATGCAGACAATCTTGTTGCTGGAAGTCTGGGCGGGCGCTTTCCAGATGGCGTTGCTGCCATTAGTATTGATTATTGTGCCGCTCTCGGCCTGCCAGGCAATGTTCACCTGACCGCCGGCCGGGTCTACGGCTTCGGCACGCAGGTCGATTTCGCTGAGTGGTCCAACAATGGTTTTTGAAGCGAAAATGTTCACAACCGGCGCCAGTGTCAGCCCGGTCGTGTCGCTTGCCGTTGAGCCGCCACGGTTGATGGAGGTTTCGGGGTCAGCGGCAGCTGGGTTCGCCGATGATAAAGAATTTGAACTGGAACACCCGGCGAAGTTCATTACCAACCAGGCACAGGCAACCAGAAAGAATATCTGAGTCAGGATTTTGTGTGTTTTCATAAACACCTCCGGCTGATCGCCCTATCGGCTGAACGCAGAAAATTCTTAACGAACACCAAAAAACTTAATTGCTTGCTGTAAAGTCAAAATTTGATTAACCGGTTCGGCGGCCCGGTCTATCAGTTGGGTTACTTTTTCTCCCTGCGCCTGATCTTTACCAAAATCTGATTGTATTTATGCAACTATCATATTGTACACAATGTTATGGAATCAGGGCGGCATGGGGTCGTTAATCTGACGCAAGAGTCAGTTAATTTTGAAAATTTTGGGCTTGATTCGCGGATTGGTTTCTGATATAGTAGACTTTCACATCGGCCCTATATTGGAGGTTTGAAAATGTCTAGAGTATGTATGGTTTGCAATCGTGGACCACAAGTTGGCTTCAAGCTGAGCCACTCTCATCATCGCACCAAAAGGCGCTGGAGCATCAACCTCCAGAGAAAACGCGTAATGCTTAACGGCACCCGCGTTCGCGGCTATGTATGCACCCGCTGCCTGGGCAGTGATAAGGTAGTAGCAGCTAACTGACACCTTTTTTCAGCTCTGACGGGCACATAACGCCGACTGAAATGCGGCGAGATAGGCGGCCAGAACTGCAAACAGGAGAGTTTCCGGAAGCATGTGGCTGAGGTTATAGACATAGCTAGCGGCGATAGCCTGCGATAGTGTGTCTGTGTCGGTCACAAAAAAAACAGCACCGGCAACAACGTGACAGTGCAAACGAACAAAGTTTGCAACCGTTGTTGCCGTTGCTGCTTTTAGCGGCGTCTGCCACGCGGCGAATCCGGCCAGACCGAGTGTGGCATAAGCGATCGGATAATCCAGCAGAAACTGCAGCGGATGCACGATAAACGGGCGGCTCGTCAGAAGCAGAACGCCAAAAAGGGCGCCGCAGAGCGAGCCAGTGACAAAGCCATGCCGGGCAGCAATCAGAAGAACCGGCAGACCTCCCAGGGAGACTGATCCGCCGCCAGGCATCTGGAACAGCTTGAAATTGGCAAGCGCCAGAGCCGTTGCCAGAAGCATTCCACACTCAGTGATCGTTTTAAGATTGCGAATTTTCAACTGTCACACAGCCATATTTTTCACCGATAGTACCATCCCGAAGCAATTATTTCCAGCCTTATATGCTTAATCCTGATATCATGCTATCATGCTGACATATCAGCCAGAGGAAGGGGAATTCAATGAACGGAAAACTCGGTCTGACGCTATTTTTTGCTTTACTGCTGACATTCAGCCTGGGCTGTGGCAGTGAAAGCCTCAGCAAAAACGAATATACGATTGCCACCGGTTCAAAATCCGGGGTTTATTACCCGATTGGCGAAACGCTGGCGGGTATTCTCAAGATCGACTATCCGAATGTGCAGCTCAAGGCTCTTGAAACTGCCGGCAGTGTCGAAAATCTGCAGATGCTCAAAGAGGGCAAAGTCGACATGGCACTGGTGCAGAACGACATCGCCTTTTACGCCGCCGAAGGCGAAGCAATGTTCGCTGACCAGAAAATTACCAATATAACCGGCATCGCAACGCTTTTCCCTGAAGTCGTGCAGTTCATTGTCCGCAAAGAGACCGGAATCGGCTCACTGACAAAGATGGAAGGCCGCAAAATTGCGGTTGGCAGCAAAAACAGCGGCACTTATTACAATGCCCAGCAGATTCTCACTCTCGCGGGTGTCTGGGAAAAAATCGACCAGCAGTTCATCGGCGGCACCGATGCCATGAAAGAACTACAGGAAGGGAAAATCGATGGTTTTATTTTTACCAGCGGACTTCCCAATCCGTCGATCATCGAGCTTGCCAAAAAAGTTGAGATCACTCTGGTTCCGGTTGAACACGATCTGGTTCAGAAGCTGGTCAACAGCTATTCATTTTATTTTCCGTCAATAATCGCACCCAACCAGTATCCCGGCCAGATCGCCGAGGTTTCGGCGGTCGAAATCAATGCCATACTGGTTTCCGGGCCTTCTTTGAGCGATGACGACCAGTATCTGCTTACCAGACAGCTGTTCGGAAAACCCAACGAACTTGGCCAGAGTCACCCACGCCTGAGCAAAATGACACGCAACAGCCTGCGCCGCCAGATGCCGATTCAGACCGGAAAAGGCGCATACAAAGCCCATTCAGAAGCCCCTTAATATCTGCCGTTATTTTGCCGATAGACTGTTGTGGTAGTAATCAGAATTAAAGGAGTGCGGCATGAAGGCAGAAACCGGCAACAAGCTCAGAGTAGGCGTCATTTTTGGTGGCAGATCTGGAGAACACGAAGTATCGCTGGTCTCTGCCAACTCGATCATGAAAGCTCTGAATCCTGATAAATACGAAGTGATTCCGGTTGGCATCACTCGCCATGGTTCGTGGATGGTCGGTGTTAAGCCCGATGCCATGCTCGAATACAGCAAAAACCGCACTGCCGGTCACATTGCCTTTGCCGGCACTAACAGTGGCAAGGCCAGTCTCAACTGCGACCCGGCCAACAAGGGTCTGATGCTGCTCGACCAGCACAAAACCGGCGAACAGGTCAAACTCGATGTTCTGTTCCCGATCATTCATGGTACCTATGGCGAAGACGGCACTCTGCAGGGAATGCTCGAACTGGCCGATCTGCCCTATGTCGGCTGTGGCGTACTTGCATCTGCCGTGGGCATGGACAAAACCTTCTCAAAACGTCTGTTTCATGAAGCCGGCATCGAAGTCGCCCCCTACCGCGAATTTCTGCGCAGCACCTGGCGCACCAGCCCCGACACAGTAATCACCGAGATCGAAAAGACACTCGGCTACCCATGTTTCGTTAAACCGGTAAATTCAGGTTCATCGGTGGGCATTTCAAAGGCAAAAACCCGCGAAAGCCTGCGCGAAGCCATGGATCTCGCCGCCCGCTACGACCGCAAAATTCTCGTCGAATCACATATCGACGGTCGCGAAATCGAAGTTTCGGTTCTCGGCAACGATCACCCCATCGCCTCTCTACCCGGCGAAATCGTGCCCTGCAATGAATTTTACGATTACACTGCCAAATATGTCGACGATCGCTCTGAATTGAAGATTCCGGCGGATCTGCCGGCCGAAATGATCGAAGAAATCAGAGCAGCCGCGATCAGAGCCTACAAAGCTCTCGACTGCGCCGGCATGGCCCGCGTCGACTTTTTCCTCGAACGCAAAACCAATCGCATCATCATCAATGAAATCAACACGATCCCGGGCTTTACCAGCATCAGCATGTATCCCAAACTCTGGGAAGCCACCGGCATCAGCTACCCCGAACTCGTCGACCGCCTGGTAGAACTCGCCATTGAGCGCTACCGCGACAAACAGGAATCACTCAGCGCCGTTTCCTGACAGGAATTTAATCAGCATTTATATAAGAGCGCATTGAATTTTTATACCGATTCGTCCGGCGCGGCCTATCAGCCGGGTTACTTTTTCTCCAGCGATTCGCTGTCGCTCACAAGCTTACGAAAAAGTAATCCCGGCTTCTCTCCTCGCCTGCCTAAAACAATTTTTAATGAGCTTTTGTATAACTCAAAACACTCCCTGCTCAAGCGGGGAGTGTTTGTTATGTAGAAGTTCCGGTATTTTTGCCCAGGCTTGAAATGCTTCGGCCTATCGGCCGGGTTATTCAGGGGCGATCGCCGACGATCAGGCCTTTGAGTTTGCGGCCGTCGCTCCAGTAGCCGAGAAAACGCAGCTCCGGGGCTTTTTTGAAGGCTGAGAGATCTGAATCAAGTGTGTAAGTGGCGTAAGTGAGCGCGTCAAAGAGCCTGAAAGTGCCGTTCCAGTCGTAGGCGTCGATATGGCTGGTGCGCAGCGAACGGGCATGAAATTTTTCTTTGAAAAGCCCGACAAAATCGTTGCGGTTTTCGACGATAAAGCGCTCATATTCTGGCTCTTCTGGCGTCAGAGCGGCCAGTTCGTCGGCAACCAGAGGCGGCTGGCCATAATAATCCGACAGGGCGGTGATAAATGCCTTGTTTTCGGTTTTGACGCGGTCAGAGGCGTAAAATATCTCGCGGGCGACCTGAGCAACCGGGTCTTGAACCTTGTCACCGCAGAGAATGATCATGCGGGTTCTGCGGCTGATGCCGGTGAGATCGAGCAACTTGATGTTTCTCTGATGCGGAGTGACAATCATCAAGGCAAGCGGCACTGGGAGCCCGAAATAATCACTGCTGGCGGCGAGGTTGGCGGCCAGCACACCGCCGGCACCGTGACCAATGATGGCGAAGCGCTCACGGTTGATTTCGATTTTCTGGCGGGCGAAGGCCTGCTGCAGAAAGTCTTTAACCGAACGCACGACATTTGTGTGATAAAAACGGGTGAACTGACCGGTTCCCTGATAATACGGAAAAACCACAACCCAGCCAGAACGGCACAGGTGCCTGATCTGACCCAGATAATAACCGGGGCTTGTCGACATCCAGTCGTGCAGCAGCACAACGACACCGGCACTGGCTGGCGCCGGCCCGGCAGGTTCGAAAACCTGGTAGCGTTCGTGGGCGATGCCGCTTTCCCAGACTGTGTAATCTTCATGCAGGTAGTTGCGGCCGCCTGGGCCCATGGCGCTCTGAACCGGCCCGCGTGGAACTTCACGGGCACAGACGGCAACCGGAGAGATTGCCAGCAGAAGCAGAATCAGCCTGAAAATATTGCGCATCGAATTCTGTGAATTCTTTCAGGATTTGAGATATTTCTTTTCGATACGTTCCCTGAAAAGGTCAAAGCCCATCTTTTCGAGGCCAAGGGCAACGATGAACAGAGCAACACCGATAAGAGTGCCGGCTTTGATTTCGGCACGCTTCACTTCGGCGCGGTTCTTGTCGTATGGCATCGAAACATTTTCGACGAATACGGCTGCAGCGGCCAGGCCGGCCAGCCAGGAAAAAAGGGTTTCGCAGCTGATCAGAAGGTTCCAGAGCAGGCCACCGACGCGTTTTTCAGATTTGAGCAGGGGGCGGGTTGCCAGATAAAATGGCAGAAGCAGCGGCCCAAGCAGAAAGATTACCAGCACCCAGAACCAGTCGAGATTTTTTCTCTGACGGCTGTCCCAGGCAACCCACACAGTCGCAATTGCGCGCACCCATCTTGGCCACATAGTTCTTTCCTCCAGCTTGTCTCTATTGATAACGCCACAGCATACCACGATAACCGACTTCAGTAAAACCCTAATTGGCTCATAAAAAAATTAGATAGTGTTACCGTACAGCGTTTTTTTTTGTATAATTATGGCAATGAACTTATCATTCGTGAGGTGCAAGCTATGAAACGCTCTGGTTTATTTTTGAGTCTTTTATTGGCCCTTATTCTTTCTAACCCAGCAGCAGAGCCCGTAATGGCGTCGACAGCCGACCCGTTCTCGGTACAGAGCGGCACCAATGCTGCCGTAAATCAGAACGCGGCAAAAGAAGAAGTGCCCGAAGCTCCGGCCGAAGCACCAAAAGAAGAAGCCAAACCCCAGACCGTCAAGGAAATCGCCAAACATACCGTGCAATCCGGCGACAGTCTCTGGCGCATCGCTCAGAAACTGCTTGGCGATGGCAACCGTTACCGTGAAATCATCGAAGCCAACAAGGCAAAATACCCTTCACTCGAAAAGAACCCCGACCTGATTTTTGCCGGCTGGGTACTTGAAGTACCGGTCGAAAAAGAAGTGAAACCGGCCGAAGAAAAGCCAAAAGAAACCAAACCCGCAGTTGAAGAAAGCAAAAAGCCTGAACCCAAGGTCGAAAAAGATACGGCAGTTTCAGCTGACAAGGTTAAAAACCTGCCGCAGTGGTCGACCGAAGAAAAAATCAAAAAGCTGCAGAGCGCCCTCGATTCAGCCAATCGCGCCCTGCTCGCCCAGAAGAAGCGCATCGCCGACCTCAACGAACAGACTGTCAGATTTTTGATCGACAACAAGTTCATGACCGAAGAAGAATGGATGGCGATGAACCCGCCCGAAGGCTATACCTACCGCCTGAACCGGGTCGGAAAAATCGAGCTGGTCGGCAGCGACAACAAGCCTCTGACCAATGCCGACATGGCTGCCCTCGACAAAAAAGCCAAAGAATCGGCCAAGGCACCTGAGGTCAAGCCGGCGACCGACAAAAACCAGTCTGACGCTGATGCCAAAGCCAAACAGGAAGCCCATGACAAGGCGGTAAAAGAAGCCAAAGCCAGGGCCGAAGCAGAAAAAGCTGCCAAAGAAAAGGCAGAAAAAGACAAGAACGATAAAACCGCTGCCGAAAAGATAGCCGCTGAAAAGGCCGCAAAAGAAAAAGCTGCCGCTGAAAAAGCTGCCGCCGACAAGGCTGCCGCCGAGAAAGCTGCCAAAGAAAAGGCTGATGCCGAAAAAGCCGCTGCCGAAGCCGAGAAGGTCGCCGAGACCCGCTATCAGAAAATGCTCAGCGAAATCGGTATTCCCGACCTTGCCGACAAGCGCAACGACTACTACAAAGGCATTAAAAACGGTTCTGACCTTCTTTCCAAGGGTTTCTTCGGTGGCACCACGCCGTTCTATAAATTTGTGAACAGCATGGACTACCCCGAATACGATATTCCGTCACTGCAGAGAGACCTGCGCGAAGCCCAGAAAAACTATGAAAAGGCGATCGACAAGAACAAGACCAACCGCATCCTGGGCATTTTCGGTGACACCATCGAAAGCGCCGGCAAAAAGGTTGAACAGTCGAGAGCCAGACTTGCAAAAGCCTGGGGCGAACTTGGTAAAGCCCTCGATGAATCGAAGGCAAAAGCCAAAGAACTCGAAGGCAATGTCAGCGGCAACAAAGCCAAAGCTGCCGCGGCCCAGAAGGAGCTCGACAAGCTCGACAAATATGATTCGAAAAACGCCGGCGAAGTTCAGAGATTGAGCAAGGAAATCAAGGACATCAACGAAAAGATTTCTGACGACGAAAAGAAACTCAATAACTACAAAGAACTCAAGAGCGTCTTCAAAATCTAAGGCCTTGTTAAGAAATTACTGTTACACTTTGTCCATGCGACCGGCCATAAGGGGCCGTAAAAGCAAAAACCATTGTCATGGTTTTTGTTTAACGGCTCCTAAAAACTGCTGGTCGCCAGCATGATAATGGTTTATACTTCTGGTCAGGGTCGTACCCTGACCAGATTTTTCTTCCGCGAAAGGTAGAAACATGAAGAGGAAAATGTTGATTGCTCTGTTGCTTATTCAGACCTTGTTTTGTTTTGCCGCTCAAGCCGCTGATCTGCCCGAAGGCAGAATACTGTTCATCGATTCACCGGAGCCGGATGCAAATTATCTGGCGGTCATCAACCCCGATGGCAGCGAAAAACTTCGTCTGACCCCGGCTTTCAACAACATCATGTTCCCGCGCTACAACGAAGCCAGCGGCTGGATCGGCTTCACCAACAAAACCTCAGACATGACCTCAGAAATTTATCTGCTCAACAAGGCCGGAGACCGGGTCAGAAGAGTGCTGACCGACGCGGCGTTCGAAGATTTTTCGCCCGACGGCAAGTTCTTTCTTTACACCACCTGCAACGGCAAGGCCGAGCTGTATGTCTACAGCCTCGAACGCAAGCAGGCAAACAAAATTTCGCAAGACCTCAAGGTCACTGCTGCCAACTGGTCAGCCGATGGCTCCTGGATCGCAGTTTCAGCTCTGACCGAAGATGGCACCTCTGATCTTTATCTGATTTCGACAATGATGCAGGGTATCAGGCGCATTACCGCGACTGAAAAGATCAATGAGTCGTTTCCGGTTTTCAGCAAAGATGGCAAGTTTCTTGTCTATTTTACTGACCGGCACGGCGAAAATGAGCTCGAATACCTGGCTATCGACCAGAGCGAAGTGCAGCGGCCGATTGTCAGGGGTATCTACCCGAGCCTTTCACCCGACAACCGTCATGTTGTTTTTCAGCAGGGCAACACTATCGGCGTGGCTACCATCGAAGGGCTTGACGTAAAAACTCTGACAGCGGGCCGTACACCGGTCTGGATTAAATAATTTGACCTCGAAGTCTTTGAATTGTAAAATGAGCGAAACATTTATGGGAAGGTTCTTCGATGATAAAAATTAACAAAATTCTCGTACCCATTGATTTTTCGGAAGGTTCGGAACTGGCCCTCAGATATGCCGCCACCTTTGCCAGCGAATACGGCGCGCAGATTCATCTTCTCAACGTCATCGAAGAGGAAGTTCTTCACGCCGGCAATCTTAGCGACCCGCTCGAAACTTCGACCAAATGGCAAGAGCAGAACATGAAGCAGCTAGAAAGCTTTGTTCCCGCCAAATACAACGATTTCGACATCATCAGAAAAGTTCAGGGCGGTCTGGTTTATGAAACCATCATCAACTACGCCAAAGAAAACGAAATCAGCCTGATCATCATCGGAGCCCACGGTAAAACCGGCTTCATCGATTCATGGCTTGGCGGCAACAGCTACGAAATCGCCCGCAAATCCCCCTGTGCCGTTCTCACCGTTAAACCACGGGGTCGCGGTTTTGTCGAGAGAACTGCCTGAGGCCCTACATCAGGCGTTTCTGAAAGATTCAAGCATCCGGTTCAGGTCTTTTGCGACCTGAACCGGATTTTCTTCTGGTGAAACCGCAACGTCAATCTGCAGCGAAGCGCTGTTACGACGAATGATCGAAGTCGGCTTATCTTCGATAAACATGGCGGTGACGTCATTTCCGACCGGCAACACAAAAAACCTGTCGTTATGCGAGTTCTGGGCAACCGCACCGGCCTTCATGTCTGGCCTGAAACGGGTAAACGACACCAGCGGGTTCCAGGTGTAACTGCTGCGAAAACCGGCAAGATCGGCCGGAATGCGTTCTTCGCGCCATTCGCGTGAAAATACCGCATCGAGCCCGCAGTTGCGGACATAATCGAGCGCGGCAAGGTTGCAGATATTGAACGACCAGTCGAACGTGAATTTAAGTCTGGGGAACATTCTGGCCAGGGCAAAGCCTTCCCAGCCGAGGCAGACAAAGCTTCCTGACTCAAGGTTCCCGAGTTCGCCGGCCAGGCATTCAAACTGCTCGCGGGTAAGTATCGGCGGCAGCCACCACGAAACCCGGCTGCGCAGAACCATTTCGGCACGGGTATTATCGCCATGCCACGGCAGAATCCAGCTATCGACGGGCAGATCACGCAAAAATGGAAAACTGTGGTTCCAGACCCGCAGGTTGACCTGTGGCCTGACATTTTCGGCAAAATGCCGTGAATAATCTGGCCGACTCTGGCGTGAAGAGAGTATCAGAGCCGCAAGCGACGGTTCGCCTTTTGGCGGCGGCAGTTGCTCAAGACGGCACAGGCTCTCGACCAGTGAGCGTTTAAGTTTTTTCAGGGCGCTGCCACTGATGTGCAGGCCTTTACCCAGAAGTTTGGTGATCATCCGGCCTGATTTAAAAAGGTCGCCAAGCACCGCAAATTTTTCCTGCAGAGGGCCCTCTTCGAGGCCCTTGTTCATGGCCAGCTGCAACAGCTCTTCAGACTCAAGCCGCAAACGATGTTCATTGATAACCGCTTCTACCGCAAGAGGAGTGCCTTCATACCCCGACCAGAAAAGGTCGACCGGCCGGCGCTCCCAGTCGCGGTTCCACTGCGATTCCCAGCTGCCCTCATCTGAGGTTGAGGTTCGGCGCAACTCGACGCCGCCACCGAGAGTAACGGGTAAGCCGCGCACCCAGACTATTTTAGGGTGCTTTCTGTCGGTCTTGACCCAGGTAATTCTGGCGCCCTGCTGTTCACCATTTTTTTCCCAGACGATGCCGTCACCGGGAGCAGGCATCTCTTTGACCTGAAGCTCAACGAGGCCGTCCGAAGTCTTTCCGGTGGTGACACCGACCACCACCCCTTCTCTACCGGGATTGTCCCCGGTCTGCCAGGCAGCGGGGTCAACCGGGCCGTTGAAAAACCCCGATGATGCCGCCCTGGTAAAAACTTCGTTGAGTTTTGCAGGCCCTCTGTTTTTGCTGTCATCAAGCGCTTCGCGATAAGCTTTTACCACCTGATAAACATATTCGGGGCTTTTCATGCGCCCTTCGATTTTCAAAGACGCAACGCCGGAACTCTTGAGCCATGCAACCTCATCTATCAGACGAAGGTCACGCGGACTGAAAAGGCAGCTGCCGCCGTTGCCACGACTGTCATCGATCGAATATTCGCGGCGACAGGGCTGGGCACAGGTGCCACGGTTGCCGGAGCGGGTTCCGAGGGCGATACTCCAGAAGCAGCGCCCGGAAATGCTGTAACACATGGCCCCATGCACAAATATTTCGAGTTCGAAAGGCGCGGTCTGCAACAGTTTCTGCAGTTCGTCAGCACTGACTTCGCGCGGCAGAATCACCCGCGAAATGCCAAGGTCTTTGAGTTCTTCGGCACCGCCATGGCCAAACCAGGCTCCCTGGGTGCTCAGATGCAGCGGAATTCTGCTGCCACGGCGCTTCAATTCGACTGCAACACCGATATCCTGAATTATCAGGGCATCAGGCTGCAGCGACTCATAAAAGGTCAGGGCTTCGTCGAGCAGCTTCCATTCGTGCTCGAAAACAATGGTGTTGAGGGTGACATACATCTTTTTTCCGAGAGCCTGAGTAACGCGACGCGCCCAGCGCAGGCTTTTCTCGTCGAAATTGGCGGCAAAAGCACGGGCACCGAATCTTTTTCCGGCAAGATAAACCGCGTCTGCACCGGCCAGGCAGGCCGCTTTCAGACAGGCAGGACTGCCGGCCGGCGCAAGAAGCTCGATCGATCTGGCTGGCGACTCTGTCACTATTCCCTCTCGATGAACCAGGTCAGGGCAAGGCGGTAGCCATCGGCCCCGAGACCCGAGATGATTCCCCGACAGACCGGACTTATCAGGGAATTATGGCGAAACGCCTCTCTGGCGGAAATATTCGAAATATGCACTTCAACTGCTTCGATACCGGTCCCGACGATACAGTCGCGCAGGCTGATGCTTGAATGAGCCAGGGCGCCCGGGTTGATGATAACCCGATCGCCTTCTTTCAGTTTTTGAAGGTAATCGAGAATCGCACCCTCATGGTTGCTTTGAAAAAAAGACAGCTCCTCATTGTTGCAGAACGCCAGCTCTTCAAGTTCTTCCTGGATGCTTTTAAGGGTTCGCGTGCCGTAAATCGCTGGTTCACGCCGGCCAAGCAGATTCAGATTAGGGCCGTTAACAACATGTATCATCTTTTACCGCCTTCTTCGTCGGATGAAAACAGAGTTTCGAGGAGAAAATAGGAAGTTTTCATGAACATAACCAGTTCTGAAGCATTTCTGAGAGAAAAAAGTCTGCGGAAAAACCGGTTTTTGCCGCCCCAGTAACGCGCCATCAGGCGGCGTATCTCGCCCACCGGCCAGAGCCCGTCATCGATTATTGCCAGACGATCGACAAGCGTGGTCATGGCGCCGTAGCCATGGCAGCTCAGCCAGGCCGAATCTACCTGTACGCCGGTCTGAAAGCCGGCGTCATGGATGTGCTGAAGATGTTCGCGCATTCTGTCAGCCGAAGTCCGGTTCGGGTAATAAAGCCAGACCTGCTGCAGAGGCCAGCCGATCTGCCGAATATTGATCTCATCGGCAGCCACGAAAGAAACAGCAAAACGGGCTTTCTGATTGAGCAGCAATGAGCGCAGTTCATGCAGATCATCACAGTTGAGACCGGAAGGCCGGAAATGAAAAGCGGCGATTCCGGATAACTTGAGCCAGGCAACCAGACGTGAAACCCAGTCAAGACCAGGCCAGGTGCGTCTGGTAGTGCTCATATCATGCAGGCCCTGCCACGGCTGGCAAATTTCGAGTGTGGTTCCGGCCAGCCATTTTTCGGGGTGAATATCGTAACCACAGTCGATAAAAGTTTCTTCAGGAACAGGCAGCGGCGAAAGATCGTCATCATGCCGGTGATCGATAAACCCGGTGAGACGGTCGCCGCGCAGAATTCGCAGAAGTGCTGACTTACCGGTACCATCGACGGCAAAATCTGCCCAGGCAGGCACTTCACACTTTTCGGCGTTGACGCCGACCGAGGCACTGGGCAGAAGCTCGCGAACCCTCTGTGAAAAGGCTCTGGCCTTTTCCGGATCAGTCTTGTCTGATCGCTGCAGAATAACCGCTCTGATGCTTTCTGCAGAATATGAAGCGAGGCAGTCGATCAGGCCATGACTGGTAACCGCATCGAGAGTTGCAATTCGCTGAGGTTCGACCGCAGCAAGGCAAAGAAGCCCCAGAGGAGCGTTTCGCCCGGGGAATCGGTTGTAGCAGGGCCAGACGACGTTACAGTCGGCCGGCAGCTTCATCAGAAGTATTTCTGGTCCGGTAGTTTGCATGATAAATACGGTGTGACAATGATAACGAATTCTAACACAAACCGGCCTGCAGTCACCTAAATTCTCGAACAAATACATAGGTCAGAACATGGAAATCTTTACAGAATTGAACCCAGCTGCTAGAATTTGCCACATAAATCAAGATTCAGTCAGGAAAATCTATGATCGCACCTGTTTTTAACAGCCTTCGCCCGAAACAATGGACCAAGAACCTGATTCTGTTCGCGGCTCTGTTGTTTTCGGAAAAAGGTCTGCTGTTTTCGGGGCAGGCGTGGCTGTTTACCATTGCCGGTTTTTTCACCTTCTGCGGTCTGTCTGGCAGTGTTTACCTGCTCAATGACCTGGCCGACCTCGAAAAAGACCGTCTGCACCCGGTAAAATGCCGACGGCCGATTCCCTCTGGCGAGCTTTCGCTGGGAGAGGCCAAAGGGGCTCTGATTATCATCCTCATCATCAGTCTGCTCTCGGCCTGGCAGCTTTCGCCGCTGTTTTTCTCGCTGGCTCTGGCTTATTTTATGCTGAATCTGGCTTACAGTTTCAAGCTCAAGAACCTGGTCATACTCGATGTCATGTGCATCGCAATCGGCTTTGTATTGCGTGCGACCGCCGGTGTCGGAGCCTTGAAGAGTCTTGAATCTGAAATCTATATTTCACACTGGCTGCTGCTTTCGACGTTGATGCTGGCGATGTTTCTCGGCCTTGCCAAGCGCCGCCAGGAAATAGCCAATCACAGTGACGATGCGGTCAAGCACCGCAAGATTCTGGCACAGTATTCATTGAACTATATCGATCAGATGACGTCGATTCTGGCTGCCACAGCGATTGTCACCTATACGTTCTACACAGTCAGCCCTGAAACGATCGCAAAGTTCGGCAGTGACAAAATGATCTATACTGTGCCAATGGTAATTTACGGCATATTGCGCTATCTCTACCTGATTCACATACAGGATCTGGGGGAAAACCCTTCTGAGGTTGTCTTAAGCGACCGGCCGCTGCAGGCATGCGTGGTTATCTGGGCCGCAGTCGTCGTTATGGTAATTCATTTTTTATGACGGGTCGGACCAGCCGAAAAGCGCACAAAAAGGGCAAAAACTTCTAAAAAACAGTCTTTTTTTGCCCTTAAAACGGTATTTTTAGGCCCAAAAACACGTCTCTAAGAGAGACAACACAAAAGCCGCATTAGAGGCGACTTCTGATGGCGCGGGCGCTGATCTGGTTGCGTAGATTGGCGGGTTCAGTTATCGGTCTGAATTTGCGTGAGAAAAAATCGTCAGAGCTGGTTCCCTGGACTTTAAGAGAGGTCCACTGAATTTCACGGTTGCCGGTTTCGATTTCGTCGACCATTACAGCCACTTTATAGCTCTGACCAGAATTCAGCTTTTTTGAAAGTGGCACTCTGAAAGTTATGCCGCCCGCCGGGATCTGCAGCAATTCAACTTTTCTGAAGCCTTCGGCGGCGGTTTTGGCATTTTCGTGAACGGCGACCCTCAGACTGACCGAGTTTTGACGATAACGGGTCCCCGGCAGAATCTTGAGATTGGCTTCGCTGGTAGTCAACTGGCAGTCGAGAATTTCGACCGAGCGGTTCTCGACGGTCTTGAAACCGCTGAAGGCCATAACCAGAAGCACAGCCAGCAGAATCGTGCGGGTTATCTTTTTCATACACTGCCCCCTTTATCGTCCCTGTAATATATATCGGCACAAATGCCCAAAAAGTTTAGGGGGACAGACGAAAATCTATGTTGAGGCGGCGGTTATGAAAGAAGAGAAGAGGTTGCGGCTGTATTCGTCGCCGTCGAAAGTTTCTTCGGGGTGCCATTGAACCCCGACAAAAAATCTGGCTTCGCGGCTCTCGATCGCTTCGATGACTCCGTCACCAGTATGGCCTGAGGCGACAAAACCGGCCGGCACTTCTTTGACTGCCTGATGGTGAAACGAGTTGGTAAAAATCTTGCCTGAAGGTGATTTTACTGCCCGGGCAAGCTGTGAGCCTTCGACAACTGTGATCTGATGCGAGGTTGACCAGCGCGGGGCCTTCTGCGAATGCTGCACGCCGGCGACACCGGCGAGATCCTGATGCACTTTGCCGCCGAGGGCAATAGCCATTACCTGACAGCCTCTGCAGATGCCGAGAACCGGCAGCGAAAATTCACTACGGGCCTTTTCGACGAGCAGCAGTTCATATTCATCGCGGAACGGATTGACAAGATCAAGGGTTGGCAGCGGGTCTTCGCCCTGAAAGCGCGGGTGCACGTCTTCGCCGCCCGGCATCAGCAAGCCGTCGACCAGACCCAGATAGCGCATGACAAAGCGTTCGAAAAACTCACGCGAGCTTTGCCCGGGCAGCAGCAGTGGTGCGGGCAGCAGAATGGGGTCACCACCGGCCTTTTGCACGGCGTGGAAATATTTACGCGAGACATAGGTGCGGATACGCATTTCCTGGTCGCGCACCGAAGAATCTGCATAGGCGATACCGATCAGAGGGCGTTTACAAGAGCTCATTTCACCAGTGTCCTTTGCGTGACGGGTCAAGAATGTCGCGAAGTTCGTCTCCGAAAACGTTAAAAACGATTACCAGAAAAGCGATACAGGCGCCGGGGTAAACAACCAGTTCGGGTCGGCGCAGCATGTAATCTTTGCCGGCGGCCACCATTCCGCCCCAGGTGGGCAGTGATGGGTCGACGCCGAGCCCAAGGAAGCTGAGGCTGGCCTCAGACAGCACCGCTGTCGCCATGCCCATGGTAAAAATTACGGTAATCAGCGGCAAACAGTTCGGCAGAATATGCGTAAGAATTATGCGCAGATGACTGGCACCGAGCGTTCTTGCCGCGATTACGTATTCGGCCGACCGCAGTTCTAGAGCCGCTGAGCGTATTATGCGTGCCATTTCGGCCCAGCCGACAACTGCCAGAGCAAAAATTACAGTGCCGATACCGCTGCCAAGAACCATCGAAACGGCAATCGCCAGCAGCAGACTCGGGAAAGCGAGAAACATATCGACAAGACGCATTAAAAACCAGTCAAGCCAGCCTCCAAAATAGCCGGCGGCAAGCCCAACGGCAAGTCCGATCAGAAGTGCGGTAAGTCGCGATGAAAAGCCGATTATCAGAGACAATCTTGCGCCATAGATCAGCCGTGAGTAGACACACTGCCCAAGCTGATCGCAACCGAGCGGAAAACCTTCGGCCTTTGAAAGACGGCGAAGCGGGTCGGTTTCCATCGGGTCGTTGGCAATCAGCAGTGGCGCAAAAAACGCAACGACGAGAACCACGAAAATTCCGGCGACACTGAACCACCCGGCCACGGTCATGCGTCTGGCTATCTGTTTCATCCGGCTGATTTTCCCATCATTTCATCGCGAATTTTCGGGTTGATCCAGGCGTAGAACAGATCGATGCACAGGTTCACCATAATAAACACGAAGGCGCCCAGAAGCACGACACCCTGAATGATCGGGTAGTCGCGCTGCAGAATTGCATCCATAGCGAAGCGGCCGATTCCGGGCAGGTCAAAAATCGTTTCGACGATAACCGAGCCGTTCAGGTAACTCGACAGGTCGAGCCCGATTACGGTAACCACCGGAACCAGAGCGTTGACCAGCCCATGCCGGAAAAGAATGCGGGTTCGGCTCAGACCCTTGGCCCTGGCGGTTCTGATGAAGTCCTGATTGAGAACTTCGATCATGCTGCTTCTGACGATTCGGGCGAGAAAAGCCGCGGATCTTATTCCGAGAGTAAAGGCCGGCAGAACGAAAACCAGCAGACTGTCGCCGGCTCTGAAGCCAGAGGTCGGGAACCAGCGCAGTTTGACCGCAAATACATAAAGAAATACCAGACCTGACAGAAAAACCGGAATACTGATGCCGGCAACCGAAAACACGGTGCAGAGGCGGTCGAGCCAGCGCCCCTGAGTGATGGCGCTGACGATGCCCATGATGACGCCGGCAAAAATTGACACCAGCATTGCAAGAGAAGCGAGTTTGAGGGTATAGGGCAGCTTTTCGGTAAGCGATTCGAGGACCGGCTTGCCGGTAACCACCGAGTCGCCGAGGTCGCCGCCGGCAACCTTGCTTAGATACGACCAGAAGCGGGTGAGTAGTGGTTGATCGAGGCCCATTTCTGATCTGATGCGGGCGAGGGTTTCGGCGTCGGCACGGGGGCCGGCGACCGTCTGTGCCGGATCACCCGGGATCAGGTAAAGAACGGTAAACGCGACAATGAGAATGCCCAGAAGAACGGGTATGGTGGCGACAATTCTTCTGAGCGTGAATTCGAGCATTGTTGAACCTTTGGGTTATGAATTTTACTGCAACAACTTACAACATGCCGGGCGTTTCATCAATCCCTGACGCTTAAAGTCAGACCTTTGTCACAGAAAAACATCGGCGAGAAATCGATATTGTTGACCTTGGCGCCGGTGAGATAGCTTTCGCTGCAATGCCAGAGGTAGATCCAGGGGGCTTGTTCGGCAACTCTGCGGTTGATGCGGTCGTAAGCTTCAGCGCGGCGCTGGGCATCCTGAATCTTGACCGACTCGTCGAGCATCAGATCGACTTCGGTATTCTTGAAGCGGGCGCGATTGCCGCCTGAGCCCCAGTTTTTCGAATGAAACAGCGGATAGAGAAAGTTTTCGCCATCGGGATAATCGCCGAACCAGCTCATATAGAAAGCCGGGGCTTCGCCTTTGGCGACGGCATCCTTGAGAGCGCTCCATTCCATGGGTTTGAGGTTAACGACGACGCCGTGCTTTTTGAGTTCGCCCTGCAGCAGACGGGTGATTTCGAATGCCGACTGTGATGAGCGCTGATAGAGATCGAAGGTCAGGGGTCGTGCCTTTGAATAGCCGGCTTCCTTGAGCAGTCTTTTCGCTTCTTCGGGGTTGTATGAGAGGCCGGTCGGAGTGGTAGAGTAGCCTGAAATGCCAGGGGGAATGCTGCCATTGGCTGGCACAGCGCGGCCCTGATAGACGGCGTTGATGATTTTTTCGCGGTCAACGAGCATATTGAGAGCCTTGCGCACTCTGACATCGGTAAAAGGTTCGGTCTGGTTATTGAAGCCGACGTAAAATACGTTGAGAGCGGGCACATCGTGAATTCTGGCGGCGAATTCGGGGTCGGCCTTGAAGCGTTCGTAATTGGCGGGATAAAGCTGCAGCAGGTCGAGATTGCCGCTTTCGAATTCCATTTCGGCCTTCATGTTTTCGGGGATGATGCGCATATCGATTCTGGCAAGGCTCGGCTTAACATCATGGTAAGACTCGTTGACCACGAGTTTGAGATAGCTGTCGCGCACGCGTTCGGTGATTTTGAAAGGGCCGGTGCCGGCGGGTTTTTCGAAAAAGCTGTGATCGTGAATGGCGGTTCTGCTTTCTGAGGGCAGGATGTAGCAGGCCGGCATGGTAAGCAGACTCAGGAATGGCGCAAACGGGGCAACGAGTTTGACCGAGACGGTCTGGTCATCGAGAGCAGTGATACCGGCAACGACTTTGCTGACGCCTTTCATGCGATCAGCGGCGCCTTCGACTTTTTCGAGAACCCAGGTGCGCGGTGAGCCGACTTCGGGGTCGAGAAGACGGTCGAGAGAGAAAACCACATCAGCGGCGGTGAATTTCTGGCCGTTATGAAAGGCAACATTCTGTTTGAGCTTGAAGACAAATTCTTTGCCGTCGGCAGCAACGCTCCAGGATTCGGCAAGGTTACCGACCAGACGCATCTTTTCGTCGTAACGCACCAGGCCGTCAAAAACCTTTGCCTGAACGGTGGCTTCGTTAACGTCGACACCACGGGCCGGGTCAAGATTTGCCGGCTCGCTCGATAGATAGCTGGAAAAAGTACCTCTGAAACTGACCGGGTTGGTTTCGGCGGGAGCACTCTGCAGCAAACTGGCTACCAGAGCCATCACACAGATAAATACCGTCGAAAAGAGAATACGTTTCATGTTGCCACCTGATAAATAGATTTTTTTCTCTTTTCAGTTAATCGGCAGGTCAGGGCTTTTGCTTTAATTCTGCATGAATTTCTTCGCCGTCGATGGTCAGAATGGCCACCGATGCCGGTAGACCGCCGCGCGGCAGAGTCGGACTGCCGGGGTTGATCACGAGAAGATTCTCTTCCTGATTGATCAGGGCAATATGGGTATGGCCATAGACCATCACCCTGGTCTGCGGTTCGACGACACGGCGCGCGGTTGTGGCGTTATGGGCAACGGTAAGCAGCCCGCAACCGATATTTATTGAGCGGTGTGATGGGGTATCGAAGGCTCCGCCGTCGCAGTTTCCCCGCACGGCATAGACCGGAGCGATCTGTGAGAGTTCACCCAGCAGTGCCGGCACGCCGACATCGCCGGCATGAATAATCAGATGGGCCCCGGCGAAGGCTTCTTTGATCCAGTCGGGGGTATCGAGGCTGTCGTGGTCATGCACATGCGTGTCAGAAATTATGCCGATCTTCATTGTTTTTGCCATTAAAATCTCCAAACTTAAACCAGTTCATACAGGTGCGACGGCCCGGTCTATCAGCCGGGTTGCTTTTTCTCCAGCGATTCGCTTCGCTCACAAGCTTCCGAAAAAGCAATCCCGACTTCTCCCCGTGCCTTTTTATATACCAAACAAGCTTTCTTCAAACAGTTACCATTAGCAGAATGTTCGTTGACTAAACTTTGAGGATGGTCTATTTTTTAGAACTCGGTATTAATATTTACGCAGAATCAAAGGATTTAACAAGATGCCAGAAGTAAAAAAACCGGCGGTTAAACCAGAAATCAAGATGCCCTCGCCCGAAGAGGTCAAAAAGAAACTCGCAGAAGTCGATTCGTTTCTGCAGAAGTTGATTTTCAAGCGTTTCATCGGCACCTTCATCGACATGGTTATGATCACGGTTCCGGCGATCATCATCACCCTGCCTGCCTTCTTTCTGCTGCCACAGAAGCCGATCAATCTGGCTGCCCTGTTCAATTTTCTCGTTTTTCTCGCGGCCGGTGCCATCATGCTGATCAAGGACATGCCTTTCCAGCTTGGCCCTCTCGAAGGGCAGACTCCAGGCAAAAAGGCGATGAACATCAGAGTCACCGACCTGACCGGGCGGCCGATCACCATGATAATGTCGATAAGACGCAATATCATACCAGCGCTGCCGCTGCTGGTTTCAGCAGTTTCGGCCGGCATTTATATCATACCGATACCGGTTATTTCCGAGCTGGCCAGCATCTTCATCGTTCTGCCGCTGTTTCTGGTTTCGCTGGCGGCCAATCTTTTCGAGATCTATAAAATTCACACCGGCGACCAGAACCGCCGCTGGGGCGACACCTTTGCCGGAACCATGGTAAAACATGACTGATTAATGAATCGCAATCATGCCATACTTCTTATCCTGGCGATTCTCAGCTTTCTGCTGATCAATCTTTTCATTCCTGATTCGCAACCCGGCAGCATTTCGTCTCTCGAAGGGGTAACGCTGGCCAATACCAACGGGCAGCAGTTCAGACTCGCCGGCCAGTTTACCGAAAAGCCGATGCTGCTGGTGTTCTGGTCGATCACCTGCGGCACCTGCATCGAAGAGATTCCGTTCATCATACGCCTGCACGAGACCCTGCAAAGCCGCATGACGGTGATCGGGGTGCATCCTCCCGGCTTTCCGCTGAAGAAGATCCAGCGCTTCATCAAGAAATTTCCGCAGCAGATACCCTATCTGCTCGCCATCGACGAACAGAGCACTCTGATTCGCAATTACAACGTCAGCGTTCTGCCACGCACGCTGCTGATCAACCGCCACGGCAAGGTTCTCTACGACCACCTCGGCTACGACCCCGCCAAAGAAAAGGAAATCGAAGATGCCATCAGCAAACTTCTGTAAAACCCTGTTCACCGTTATGCTGGCCTGCCTGTTTTCTGCATCACTGCAGGCCTCGATGCCAGTAATAAGTGCAGGAAGCGGCGAGTCATCGCGCCTGCTTCAGCCCGGCACGTTTGCGCCAACCTGCCGCCTGAGCGACACGAGCGGCAGCGAACAGACTTTTCCGGCATCAGGCAGCTGGAACATCATCTTCTACTGGTCGCTTTTCTGCCATTCATGCCTCGAAGAGATCCCTGAAGCCCAGAATCGCATCGTGGCTCTCAGTCGACCCGATCTCAAAACCTGGTTCGTTTCGCTCGACACCGAAAGAATGCAGAAAGCGCTGCAGAATTTTTGCCAGAAGCGCGATCTGAAGCTGCCGGTGCTCATGGAAAGAGTTGCCTCTGACACCTGGGTAACCGCGGATCAGTGGGGAGTCGTGTCGACGCCGGCGGTTTTTGTAGTTGCACCCGACGGCAAAGTCGCGTATTCTCATCAGGGGCCCAGCGATTTAGACGAATTCTTTGCGGGCCTTGCCGCGATGTCTGCATCGGCTGCAGCCGATCTGGCCGGCGAGAGGTAAGATGTTCGAAAAAATTACAGTTATCGATAACCATGAAATGCTGCTCGTGTCACAACGGGCGGTTTTTATGTTTATCGGTTTTCTGCTGCTGATGACTTTTGCGCTGATGAGCTTTTTTCTCTGGGCCGACTTCGACTCTCTCCTTGGGCGCAAGCACCTGGCGATGAAAGTTGGCCAGACAAGTATCAGCCTCGAAGAGCTAAAAAAGATCCAGAACGTCTCCGGGATCAGGGCAAAACAGCTTTCTGAAGCGGCCTTTGCCACCGACTTTTTTGAAACTCTGTTGCTGGCCGAAGGGGCGCGCAAAAACGGCCTCGACCGCAAGCCAGAATTTCAACAGAAAATCAGCGATTTTGCAGCTGCCGGCAGAAACGACAGCGACGATGACGCCGTTGCCCGGGCCGCTTTTCTCATAGAAGAACTTGCCGAAGCCGAGCGTCAGCATCTTTTCAGTCAGCCGGCAGCCGCGGCGGGCGAAACCGAAAAAGTCGGGCAGCCTGGTACCGCAACACCGCGGGTGCGACTGCATTTAAAGACCATTCTTATCGCTGATGCCGCCTCGGCCAGCGAGATTCTCGCACAACATGCCAGCGGCACCAGTTTCGCAGAACTCAACGCCAGCCACAGCCGTTCTCTGTATCGGGGCGTCGGGGGCGATATCGGCTGGAAATCAGAAAGCGACCTGCCGGAAGGCGTTTTTGCAAAGCTTCTTGGTCTCGCCCCCGGAGTTCTTGCCGAAGGCTTTTCTGACCAGGCCGGCACGCACCTTTATCTGGTCAGCGCCCGCCCCGAAGAAGATCCGGCGGTCGCCACCCGCTCACTGCGGGAGCAGAAACTCCGCGAAAGCCGCAAGTCGCGCCTCATGCGTCATCTAATCGAATTGAAAAACAGTATCGACTACTGGATAAACCCGATCCTACAGATTAAATGTCAGGTAACCCCGGGGCAGAGAACCGCTGATTCTGCCGAAAACCGTTAAGGAGCCCTTTTCTATGGACAAGAAATCGCGCAAACATTATTTAATATTGCCATCCTATCAGATCAGACTGGTGGCGTTCATGTCACTGGTGCTGTTTATTGGCTCGATTCTGCACGGTTTCTTTCTTTACCGCATCACCAGCAAAAACATCCAGGAAGGTTTTCTGTCAGCCCACAACCGTCTGCGCTCGACCTGGGAAATATTGAAACCGGCAATCATCGTCACCAACGGGCTCAGCTTTCTGCTGATGTCGGTAATGCTGCTGATTCTGACGATTTTTATTTCACACCGCCTGATCGGACCAATGTTCAAAGTCGCCGGACAGCTGAAGAAAATTTCGGCCGGCAACCTGCAGCACGCCTCACTGCGTCTGCGCGAAGGCGACGAAGGGCAGGTTCTCTGCGAAGCGGTCAACGAGCTGCAGGATAAATACCGCCAGCGCTTTATTAAGCTGCGCAAGCTGCGCGTCAGTCTCAACGAGGGCAAGCCAGAACCGGAACAATTGAAAACCCAGATCGACGACATTCTCAGCGAAATCGAGCTCGACGAAAACAGCCAGGCATGAAACCGACCGCTATAAAATTTAAATTTCAGGCCATTCTCGGCCTTGGGATGCTGCTGTCAGCAGTTGCAGCCACCGGCAGCCTTTTTGCCGCCGACCACCAGAAAATGGCCGAAGAGGCGGGCTGCTTTACCTGCCACTATATGCCGCCAGAGGCCGGGCAAAAAGCCACAACCGCTGAAACCAGAGTCGACCCGCGCCTGAAAAAGGGCGCCGGGCAATGGTGTGTCAGCTGCCACGCCATGGAATCGATGACTCTGCACCCGACCGGCGTCAAAGTGACTGCCGGCAGCGACCTGCCGCTCGAAGACGGCGAGTTTATGAGCTGTCTGACCTGCCATTCACCGCATGCCACGCCTGTTGCCTCGCAACCCTGGGCACCTCTGGCGATCAGCCCGAGCAGCCACGACAGCTTCAGCACCTATCTGCTGAATCACCCGAACAATGAGGGCCAGCTTTGCGCAAAATGTCATCCGGCAGGCACCGACGTTTTTCAGGGCAGCATGCACAGTCCGAAAGCATTCGATAACCGCAATTATGCAGGCTCAGAGTCATGCAAAGAATGTCATCTCGACATCTACGACCAGTGGAAAATCAGCCCGCACGCCCGCATGACGCGCCGTTTCAGAAATATCGACAATCAAAAAGAAATCCCCGTCGAAGAACTCGGAGTGCCACGCGAAAAAATCGCCTGGGTGCTCGGCTCACATTATGTTCACCGCTTCGTTGCCGAAGCGAGCGGCACCCTGGTTGTGCTGCCCAAAATCTGGGATCTCAACAAAAAAGAATGGCTGCCGGTCAACGACTACGGCTGGCGCTCACGCTACTGGCTAAAACAGTGCGCCGGCTGTCATACGACCGGCTTTTCTGCCGAAAACGACAGCTTTGCCGAAGCCGGCGTCGGCTGCGAGGCCTGCCACGGTCCGGGCCTGAATCACATCAGAACCAGGTCGCCGGAATATATAACTTCACTGAAAAACATGACGCCTGAACACCAGGAAATGATCTGTACTTCGTGCCATACTTCCGGGATCGACAACAGCGGGCAGTATAATTTTCCGGTTGGTTATAGACCCGGTGACAACCTGATGGATTTTTTCTCGGGTCTGACGCCGAAACCCGGCCAGTCGCCCGAGAATTTTCATGGCGACGAAACTTATGAAGACCGCAAGCGCCAGTGGGAATTTCTCAAATCACGCTTTTTCCTGGCAACCGGTCTCACCTGTGATTACTGCCAGAATTTCCGCGATATCAAAACCGAAAATAACTCGCAGTACCTGACCCAGGATCAATACTGTCTTACCTGCCACGCCGACCAGAAAGACCACCCGCCCGAATCGCCAGGCACCAACTGCATTGTCTGCCACCAGCCGACCCGGCATCTAAACGGCCGTCTTTCGGTTCACGACCACCGCTTCAAATTCGAATAAACCACCACCAGCCTGGGCCTTTGTCATACAAGAAGTGCATGGTTTTTCGTCATTCCGGGCGTAGACCCGGAATCCATGAGTTTAATTCGTTTGCCCCGTTTTAACATTTGCGGCGTTGTACTTTAGTGGTTGATGTGCTAGTATCGTTGGCAAGATGCAGGTTCTTTTGATCGCAACACTGGTCGGATACGCGCTGGCGACCTTCTTTCGCGTCAGAGAAAAGGTTGCCGGTCAGTCATTTCGGCATCATTCGACTTTCTCGCTGGCACTGGGCCTGACCTGTAACGCGATTCTCGCCTTTCACAACTACACCAGCAGCGAACTGCATCTGCATTATGAGACTCTTTTCATTGCCGGGGCATTGAGTCTTGGCATTACAACTGCAATTACCGAGCACGGATTAAAAGAGACTTTTTTCAGCATCTTCAGCCTGCCCGGGAGTATTGTATTACTTTTCTGCTCGACCTTCGCCGACGGAACCCTGGCCGGCGGTCATTTTGCCCAGCGCTGGTTTGCAGTGCACCTGTTGTTGTCAATTCTAGGCGAATGTTTCTTTCTTATCGCCGCCATTTCATCGGCAACCTATTTTTACGTGGTAAGAAGGCTCAAAAAAAAGAACCGGCTGCGCGCCGTCTTTTTTTTCCCGCCGCTCGCCAGACTTGATGACCTGACCTGCAAACTGATCGGCGCCGGGGTCATTTTCTTCACCGCCGGGCTGTTAGCGGGCTTATATGGCAACTATTCATATTTCGTCAGTTTCAACCCGGGCTTCAAGCATCTGTTTGCGCTTGTGGTTCTGGCTTTTTACACTTTTATCATTATTGCACGCAAACCGCTCAAAATCACCGGCACGCGCCTGGCTACGATGGCTGTTGTCGGCTTTTTTCTGTCTCTTGGTCTGATTACGCTGCCAGACAATCAGGAACACTGGCAGCCAATGTTGAAGCAGGCTCAGGAGGCAGCAAAATGAGATACATGCCCCTGTTTTTCGACGTAACAGACCGCGATGTTCTGATTATTGGCGGCGGCAAGGTGGCACTTCGCCGAGCCCGGCAGTTTTCAGAAGCCGGAGCCAGGCTGACTGTGGTCGCACCCGAAATTCTTTCTGAATTCAACGGTATGCCGGAAACAACTTTGATTCGCCGGGGCGCCGCAATCGACGATCTGCATGAAAACTTCACATTTGTAATCATTGCCAGCAGCAATACGAAGGTAAACGACACCATTGCCGCGGCCTGCCGGGACAAAAGAATCCTGTTCAACCGCTGCGACAGTTTCAGTGACGGCGACTTCATCGGCGGCAGCATTGTTGTCAAAGGCGATATTGTCTGCTCAACAGTCTCTGGCGGAATTCCGGCGGTTTCGAAATATCTGCAGAGCAGAATCGAGAGTCTGATTCGGCCTGAACTGGTTGAACTGACCGCCGTTCTCAGCGAAATGAGACCAAGAGTGAAAGCTTCTGGCCTGCCCGAAGCCGCAAAAGCCGAATTCATGGCAAAATGGGTCAATGATGTGATTCTTGACCGCATAGCAAGCGAAGGCATCGAAAAGATACGCGAGGAGATAACTGCATGTCTCTGATCGTATTTGGGCTAAATCATAAGTCGGCACCGGTCTCTATCCGCGAAAAGCTCGCCCGGATCTGCGAAGTCAGAATTCCTGACGTCGACGCCTGCAATCTCGAAGCGGTGCCGGTCTATACCTGCAACCGTGTCGAAGTCTACTATTCTGGCATCCCCGGCGAAGCCAGAAAAAGCTTTTCGGCACTGCTGGCCGCCAACCAGATCAACTTCGAGAACCTGTCGGGTTACTTTTACGAGCACACAGACGAGAATGCCGTCAGACACCTGTTCTCAGTTGCCGCCGGGCTTGACTCGATGATTTTGGGCGAAAACCAGATTCTGCATCAGATAAAAGAATCATATAAGCACTCGACCACCGAGGGCTATGTCGGCAAGCAGCTGCATCGACTTTTCCAGAAGGCTCTCGAAGTCGGGAAAAAGGTTCGCAGCGACACCGCCATTTCCGAGAACCGGGTTTCGATAGCTTCTGCGACGGTAGATCTCGCCAGAAGTATCTTTGGGCCACTCAAGACATCGAAAGCCCTGATCATCGGCGCCGGCGAAATGGCAAGTCTGGTTGCCGTGCATCTGCGCGAAAATGGCGTTAAGAGTATGTTTTTTATTAACCGCACCCTCAACAGCGCCGAAGAGCTGGCCGAAAAGTTCGATGGTCAGGCCAGACCTTTCGAGCAACTCGACGAACTGCTGCATGCCTGCGACATCGTAATTTCGTCGACGGCCGCACCAACTGCCATCATCAGCCGCGAACGCATGGAAAAAGTCATGGCGGCCCGCAGTGAACGACCACTGTTCATCATCGACATAGCGGTGCCACGAGATTTCGAGCCTGACTGCCAGAACATCGGCAATATTTTCCTTTATGACGTCGACGATCTGCAGAACGTGGTCAACGAGAACCTTTCGCAGCGCAAGGTAGAAGCCGAAAAGGCGAAGGCGATCGTTCACTATGAATCCTCACAGTTTCAGATTTCATCGCAGGCCTTTACCGTGGTGCCACTGATCAGAAAGCTGCGCGAACAGACCGAAGCGCTGCGTATTGCCGAAGTCGAAAAGTTCACCGCCCAACACCCGGAATTGAGTGAAGATCTCAAGCAGGCGTTCGACCAGTGCAGTCGGTCGCTGATGGCCAAATGGCTGCACGGGCAAATCGTCGCCCTGAAAAATCAGGGCTCGGCAGATCTTGAACAATTGCGAAGCATGTGCGAAATACTTGGCCTGTCGCCCGACTGTCTGCCTGAATCGCCATTGCGAAGCCTGCCGGAAAATCAGAGAAAGCGTGAATCAGCATGAAAATACGTTACGGAACCAGAGGCAGCAAACTGGCACTGCATCAGACCCGCCATGTAATCGGAATTGCCAGAAATACTTGCCCTGACATTGAATTTGAAGAAGTCGTAATCAAAACCCTTGGCGATCAGGTCACCGGCCTGCCTTTATTCAAAGTCGGCGGCCAGGGCTTGTTCATCAAAGAAATCGAACAGGCGCTTCTCGAACACCGTATCGACATGGCGGTTCACAGCCTCAAGGATGTGCCGCACGCAATTTCTGCAGGTCTCTGCCTTGTTGCCGTAGGCTGTGTTGAAGATGCCCGCGACTGTTTTCTGTCAAAAAAGTATCGCAGCTTTTCTGAGCTGCCATCAGGGGCGATTGTCGGCACATCGAGTCTGCGGCGCCGGTCTCAATTGAGCGTTATGCGCAGCGACCTGGTATTTTCTGACTTCAGGGGCAATCTTGACACCAGACTGCAGAAACTTGCCGACGGTGAAGTCGACGCCATCATTCTGGCGGCAGCCGGGCTGTTGCGTTTCGGCTGGGCCGACAGAATCGGCCATTATTTTGCCATCGACGCGATGACACCTCCGGCCGGCCAGGGCATTCTGGCCGTGCAATGCCGCTGCGAAGACGTTGATAAACTGCGACCGGTTATGAAGAATTTTGCCAGCCAGCAGGCCGAAGTCAGAGCCGCTGCCGAAAGAGCTTTTCTTGCCGAACTGCAGGGCGGCTGCCAGACCCCGATGGCGGTTCATGCCGATGTAACCGGTGACCGGCTCATTTTACACAGCTTTATCGGCACTCCAGATGGCAAGCAGACGCTGCGTCGAACGCATACAGGCACGATCGGGCAGGCTGCTGAACTTGGCCGACAGGCGGCCGCTGAAATTATCGCCGCCGGCGGCCGGCAATACATCAGTCCGGTCATTCCCGCGCACTTCTCCGTCATTCCCGCGCAGGCGGGAATCTCAGAAATATCGACCAATAAAAACAAGCAAAGGAAAACCGCATGACAAGCCCAGCCCCTTCTGCGCCCAATGTTTTTCTTGTCGGCGCCGGCCCTGGCGACGCCGGCCTGATCACGGTACGGGGCCTCGATCTGGTAAAGCGCGCCGACGTCATTATTTACGACCAGCTCGGCACGGCGGCATTTCTTTCACAGGCAAAGCCCGACTGCGAAATGTATGATGTCGGCAAATTCGCCGGCAATCACAAGGTGACCCAGGATGACATAAACGCCCTGCTGGCAAAAAAAGCGGCCGAAAAAAAGCTCGTTGTCAGGCTCAAAGGCGGCGACCCCTTCGTTTTTGGCCGCGGTGGCGAAGAAATGCAGTATCTGATCGAGCGTGGGCATGCGGTTGAGGTGGTTCCGGGTGTAACTTCGGCCATATCGGCTCCATGCTATGCCGGCATCCCGATCACGCAGCGCGGTTTCACCGCCTCGCTTGCAGTCGTGACCGGTCACGAGGCCGAAAAAGAAGGCTCAGACCTCAACTGGCAGGCTTTAGCCGGCATCGGCACCGTGGTTTTTCTCATGGGCGTCAAAAATCTGCCGCAGATATGTCAGAACCTTATCGCGGCTGGCCGAGCGCCTGAAACCCCGGTGGCCATGATACAGAATGCTACATTACCGATTCAGCGCACAGTAACCGGCACACTTGCAACCATATCTGAAATCGCGGTTAAAGAAGGCATTCAGCCGCCGGCGGTCACTGTGGTCGGCGAAGTGGTGGCTTTGCGCAGTCAGCTGGCCTGGTTCGAGAAGCGGCCACTGTTTGGTCGTCGGATAGCGGTAACCCGTTCCCGGTTGCAGGCAAGCAGTCTGGTTGCCGAACTGCAGTCGCTCGGCGCCCAGGTTATCGAATGCCCGACGATAAAGATCGTGCAACATCACAGCAGCGATGCTTTCAAGAGTTTTATCGCCCGCAGCAAAGAATTCGAGCATCTCGTATTCACTTCAGTTAATGGCGTCACAGGCTTTATCGAAGCCCTGCACGAGCAGAAACTCGACCTGCGATTTCTCGGCGGCAAAAAAATCGTCTGCATCGGCCCGGCGACAGCGGCCGCGTTTACCGACCGTGGCATCAACCCCGATTTTGTGCCAGAAACTTATGTGGCCGAGGCGTTGTTTCCGTGGTTCGAAAAGCTGCCGCCGGCCGGAGTTGCCATTCTGCGCGCCGAAAAAGCCCGCGAAGTTCTTCCACAGGCCCTGGCTCAGCTCGGCCACCGGGTCGAAGTAGTGCCGCTCTACCACACTGAATACGAAAAGCCCGACAGCAGCGAGATCATTGCATCCATAAAAGAAGGCAGACTCGATCTGATAACCTTTTCGAGTTCTTCGACGGCCGAAGGGCTCGCCAGTCTTCTTGAGGGCAGCGGCATCGACCCGGCCATGATTCCGGCGGCAGTTATCGGCCCGATTACCGCCGAAACCTGCCGCAAGCTTGGCTTCACCATCAAGGTCGAAGCCGAAGAATTTACTATTCCCGGCCTGACAAAGGCCATGCAAAGCTACTTTGCCACTTCAAACAGGTAATTGCCATGATAAACATCAGTAAAATCTATGCCAGTCATTCAACAACCGGTGACCCGCTGCGTTACGGCCACCAGCACCAGGGCCAGGTCGTTCACTCGCACCATTTCAAGGGTCATCAGACAGCGAAATCTGCCGCAGAACGGCGGCCGGTCGTGGTCTGGAACATCTCAAAGCGCTGCAATCTGAAGTGCATTCATTGTTATACCAACTCCGACTGTAATCTCGCTCCCGACGAGTTGAGTTTTGCCGAGGGCCAGGCATTGATGCAGGACCTGGCCGACTTTAAAATTCCGGCATTGCTGTTCAGCGGCGGCGAACCACTGATGCGCCCCGATGTTTTCGATCTGGCAGCTTATGCGGTCAAGTGCGGCTTGCGGCCGGTATTGTCTACCAACGGCACCTTGATTACCCCGCCGGTGGCGCAAAAAATCAAGGATATCGGCTTTATCTACGCCGGCATTTCGCTCGACGGCATCGGCAGCACCAACGATCATTTCAGAGGGGTTGCCGGGGCTTTCGGCAAGGCCATGGACGGCTTCAGAAACTGTCTGGCGGTTGGGCAGAGAGTCGGACTGCGTCTGACTTTGACCCGGCAGAACGTTCGCGACCTCGACCAGATTTTCGACTTTCTTCTTGAAGAGAAGATTCCCCGCGCCTGCTTCTACCACCTTGTCTATTCAGGGAGAGGCAAGAGCGAAGACGACCTGACACATCAGGAGTCCCGCCAGGCGCTCGATGTTATCTGCCGTCGCACACGGGCTGCGATCGAGTCAGGCGTCGACCTCGACATTCTCACGGTAGACAACCATGTTGACGGCCCCTACATATACCTTAAACTGCTGCAGGAAGACCCAGCAAAGGCCGAAGAAATGCGCAAACTGCTCGAATGGAACGGCGGTGGCACCTTTTCGACCGGCGTCGGCATCGGCGATATCGACTGGGCCGGCAACGTTCATCCTGACCAGTTCTGGCAGGACAAGACCTTTGGCAATGTGCGTGAGCGCAAATTTTCCGAAATCTGGCTCGACACTTCAGACGAACTGATGGCCGGCCTGAAAAACCGCCTGCCGTTGCTAAAGGGAAAATGCGCAACCTGCCGCTTTCTCAAAATGTGCGGCGGCTCGCTGCGTGTCAGGGCCTTCAGGGTCTATGACGACCCCTGGATGCCCGACCCCGCCTGCTATCTGACCGACGCCGAAACATCAGCCTGACACCCTGTCAAGGTGCAGACAGCACTGGTATTGCAAAGAACATTTGCAACCGGTATTTTAGTATTGCAGTAAACGGTTGCAACCGTTCACTGAACCGAGCAGAAATGACAGGTATGGAGAAAATAATGGTCGCCAATTACAGAAAAAGCACGAAAAAACCTGATGAGAAGCGTTATTCCTATGCGGATTATCAGAACTGGCCAAATGATGACCGTTTTGAGTTGATCGACGGTGTCATTTACAATATGAATGCGCCGCTGCGCGTTCATCAGAAAATTTGCATCGAGCTCAGCAGGCAGTTTGCCAATTTCTTTCTGAATAAAACCTGTGAAGTTTATGCCGCGCCGTTCGACGTTCGTCTGCCCAAAAACTCAAAAGCTGAAGACGAAATTTTTGATGTGGTTCAGCCTGACCTTTCGGTGATCTGCGACCAGAAAAAACTCGACGACAAAGGCTGCCTTGGCGCTCCCGATCTGATAGTCGAGGTTCTGTCGCCATCGACTTCATCAAAAGATCATATCAAAAAACGCGCGCTTTATGAGCGTTCCGGCGTTAGAGAATACTGGCTGGTTTCGCCCGAAGAGCGTATTGTATGGGTTTATGAACTGGTTGACGGCCAGTATCAAAAACCTGAAATTTATAATGACCAGGACAAAATAGCTTCCATTCTATTTCCCGATCTGGTTGTCGAAGTTAAAACCATTCTGCCTCCGCCGCCACCTGGCTTCTGCTGCCGTGACGACGGCATAAGAGAAGAAATCGTCGAGCGCAAGCATGACAGCAAAGCAAAACCCCGCAGCCGCAAATCTTCCTCTAAAGCCTGAAAACAGAATTCCAGTCTTTCTTCGCTGATTTCAGTAATCTGCATCGGCCCCTATGCCGATAGGTCTCTGAGATAATATTTGAGGAGCAGGCAAAATGCAGATCGCGGGCATCATTATGGCAATGCTGCTTTTTTTTGGCGGCTTTCTTCTGGCGCAGGCCATCTTTTTTCATCATACCGGCCGTACATTCTGGCGCGCCATGGTTCCGGCCGCGTTTCGCTACACCCTGCTGCCCCGCGACGGTGTACAGCTCGATTCATTCATGGTCATGGAAGAATACGCTGCGCTGCTGTTAATGGGCGCATTTCTCATCCTGCCAATGATCGCTCTCAGCGTCATGGGCTTTCTATCGCTATTTTGAAGCCATAAAAACCCCACCGACAGACGCTTTCAAAATTTTGAGCAAAATATAAACAAAGACGACCGATAGCGTTTCGTTCTTTTACCAGAAGCGTTCTGCAAACTTTTTTTCTGGCGCGCAAACCTGTGTACAGAGCTAAAACCTGCATTATCAGCGAAATCTTTTTTAGAAAAACTTCTTTTTTTTGTTGACTAATAAAATCCCCTTATGCTAATTATGGTTTGCACAATTACCTTAGGAGGATTTGGTTTTAATGAAAAAACTTTTCGTTCTGTTTCTTCTTGTAGCTCTCGTCCCTTTCACAGTCGGTTGTGGCCTTTTTGGCGATAACGATGACACCAGCCCGGTAGATCTGCCCATTCTTAGAGCCAGCCTGAGCAGCTATCCGGTCCCTGCCAGCCTGAGAGCTGACGCTGCCGGGCTTGCCTATGTTAACTCCAAAAACGTTACCATGACCATCAATGGCATCGAACTTAAGCCAAGCGATGCGACCGAAGTTGGTTCCGCTGATCCGCGCGAATTCAACATCAACTTCTCAGCTTTTGTTACTGATACTGCCAAATACAACCAGATTATCAGCGGCAGTGACCCGATCGAAGTCATCGTGAAGACTTCAGCTGGCACAGAAATAATCCAGATTACTCCGACCCAGGCACTCACCACTGGCACACTTTCTCTCGTAGTTGATGCTACTACTGGCAAGATTGACACAACCAAGGTTACTGTTGACGCCGTTAAAGTTCCGGCCGCCCCCAAAGATGCAGTTGCTCTCGATTACACCGTGAAGAATGGCGACGTAGACGTTGCAACTACCAAAGATACCGCAAAAGAAGTTGTCCAGCTTCCTCCTCACACTCCCGCTTTTGTAGTCACCCTTCTTAACGATAAAGAGCTTAATGTGGACAAAGTTGTTCACAGCATCAAGGTAAGAAACGCTAACGGCAAAGCAGCTGTTGCCCTTCCGGAAGGTAGCTTCTCTCTTGGTCAGCAGACAGGTCTTCTGAATTCAGTAACCATTACCGTTGTTGAAACTGCTACCGCTAAGCTTGTTGGTGGTCAGACTTACGAAGTCGAAATCGTTGGTCTCTCTGATGGTACCAACCTGCTTAAGAGCAAGACGTTCTATTTCATAGCTCGCTGATTATTGGATAAAAAGATCCCCTGCGAAAGCGGGGGATCTTTTTTTTGTCAATTTTTCGCTCACCTGACTGCATTTGAATTATAGGATTCTCCGTTATTGCCGTATTTATAATTGCTGATTTTTTGCCAGGAATGTTTTGCGTCGGGCGCAAAATATGGTAGGATGCCGGGAAACTGTTCGTTATAGAGGCTTATTTTGAAAAAAACGGGTTGTTCGATAATAAAAACCGCTGTTCGTCTTTGCGTTGTTACTGCCGGAATGGCATTGGCTTTAACCGGAGCCTGGGCTGATGAACTATGGGAGCTGTCGCCGCCGGGCACTGGCGACATAAGACAGAATGCCTTCATCAGACAGGAACACCTCGAGCTGCATGTGCCGAAATCTTTCGAAGGCCGCACTGCCATCGAACGCAGAACCACCGGCGGCTTCGAATACAACCGCCTGGTTCGCTTCTCGCACAGCGACAGCGACGTCGAACTGCGCGGCCGTTCGACCGTCTTTGATTTCAATTATAAAAAAGACGTTCTCGACGTGCAGATCTTCAGATCGAAACAGATGCAACCCGGCGGCAATTCGTGCATGGACTGCCACGGCGGCGAAATCAGACGCACCACCGCCGTAATCGGCATTGAAAAAGAAGAACTCGACCCAAAACCTTATCGCCGGGGCTTCACCACCGTTTATCTCGACGAAGCCGAAGCATTTTCGTGGCGCGCCGAAGTTAACCACTGGGTCAGTCAGAACCTGATGCTGAAGGGTGAAGTCAAAATGGGTAAGCTCGAACAGGGCCGCCACAAACTCGATGCCACCAGCATGACGCTTGGCCTCGGCGGCAACGCCCTGCACCGGCTCACCTGGGCCGGCGACCTGATTTTTTCAAAGGTCGAATCATACTCGATGCGCAAAACCTTCAGCGGCAAAGTTAACTATCGGCTTTTCCGCGGTCTCAAACTCACGGTCGGCGGCGCCGCATTCTTCGACGGCTACACTCAGTATGGCACCGAAATGTCGGAAATGGGCCTCATGACCAACGGCCTCGCCAAAGACAGCCCCGAGCTGCTGCCAACCCTTTTCACCCGCCTGAAAGACGACCAGTTTGGCTACTGGCACTTTGGCGTCGAGTATGAACATAAGTTTTAAACAGCAGGCCAGATTCCCGCCTGCACCCGTTCCGGGCGTAAACGCGGGAATGACGATAAATCCATGTCTGCACCCTCTGAGGCATAAACGCGGGATGACAGTGCTTAAGACCGGCAAGGCTTAAGAAAAACAAGATTCTTGAAGCTACTGGAGACAATTATTGATGGGGTTGCCACAAAAAAGTTTTAAACGCGATTTTTTTACTTACGCCGATTACCTTGCCTGGCCGGAATCTGAACGCTGGGAAATAATCGACGGCCAAGCTTTCGCCATGACCCCGGCCCCGGGTCGAATGCACCAGGAGTTATCTACAGCTCTAACCGGGCTTTTGTTTACTTTTTTCCAGGGTCACCCATGCCAGTTGTTTCACGCCCCTTTTGACGTCAGACTGCCTGAAACCGACGAATCTGAAGAATTTGCCTCAAACGTCGTACAGCCTGATATCGTCGTTTACTGTGACCAGAACAAACTCGACGAGCGCGGCGGAAAAGGCGCACCGGACCTCGCCGTTGAAATCATGTCACCAACTTCGGCCAACCGCGATCTTATCGACAAGATGGCCTTATACGAACGCCACGGCGTCAGAGAATACTGGGTGGTAGACCCGGTTCACCAGATCATCTTCATCCGGCACCTTGAATCAGACGGGCATTTCAGTCGTGAAGCAATTTTTGGCCGCAAAGATGAGCTTAAGTCGGTGATTTTTCCGCAACTGCGCATCGATCTTCAGAAGGTTTTCCCCGATATCGAGCGAAAAGTTTTGCCAAGCCCGGCAGGCAAAGACAAACGCAGCAAAAAAGCCGCGAAATAAGCCGACCCTTTACCATTCGAACGGGCCGTGTCAGAACCGAAACTCAGAGACCGCCTTATATAAGAGCGCATTGAATTTTTATACCGATTCGTCCGGCGCGGCCTATCAGCCGGGTTATCAAAAACCTCATAAAAACCCCGGACACCTTCAGGTGCCCGGGGTTTTTGTTTGAGAAATATTTTAGAGCTTATTTGGCCCAGGTGATGTGACCGGTGAGCAGCGGGTGAACGAGGTCAGGATGCGAGGGCATGACCCGCACGGCCAGACCCATCTTGCCACTCGAAGCAAGAGCGACGCCGCCCTTGAATTCGGCAACATGGCCTTCCTGTTTGATCAACTGCAGGTCGACAATATCACCCTGAGAAAGATCGCCATCGCTTACCAGCTGGCCATAGAAAGCCTGAACGATAACATCGGCAGCTTTCAGATTCGCAAGGTGAACGCGAACTTTCACATCGAGAATTTCACCAACGCGGTGCGCGTCATTGCCGTTGGCTTCGATGCTTTCGATGCGAACATGGCTCCAGTTACTTCTGACATTGTCGAGCCAGCCGGCCAGCTCGCGGGCTCTCTGCCGGTCATTGGCCGAAAGAGCGCGGTAACGGCGGTCAGCGGGCACATAGAAGCGGTCGGTGTATTCGCCAACCATGCGGTTGGTGTTGAAAACCGGGTTAATTTCCTTCATGCACTGCTTCATCATGGTGATCCAGCGGCGCGGCAGATGGTCGCTCGACAGATCGTAGAAAGTCGGGGCAACTTCCTTTTCAAGCAGTTCATACAGCGAGTTGGCTTCAATCTCGTCCTGGTAATCGGTGTTTTCATATTCCTCGCGGGTGCCGATAGCCCAGCCGATGCCGGGTTTGTAGGCTTCATCCCACCAGCCATCGAGAATGGAAAGATTGAGAACACCGTTGGCAGCTGCCTTCATGCCTGAGGTGCCGCTGGCTTCCTGTGGGCGGCGCGGGTTGTTAAGCCAGACATCGACACCCTGAACCAGGTAACGGGCCACGACGACATCATAATCTTCGATGAAAACGATGTGACGGCGCAGGCGCTCATCATTGCTCTCTTTAACGATTTCCTTGATGTAGTTCTTACCCGGTTCATCTTTCGGGTGCGCCTTACCGGCAACGATAATCTGAATCGGGCGTTCTTTGTTGGTAAGAATGCGAATCAGGCGCTCTTTGTCTTTGAACAGCAGGGTTGCGCGTTTATAGGTCGCAAAACGGCGGGCAAAGCCGATAGTCAGATATTCGGGGTTGAGAACTTCCTGGGCGCGGGCAATCTCGGAAGGCGGCGCATTGCGGGCCTTGAGCTGCTTTTCGAGGCGGCTGCGGGCGAAGGCCACCAGGCGCTCACGCCGGCGCTCATGTGTGCGCCAGAGTTCTTCCATCGGAATCATGTCGATTTTTTCCCAGACGGTCTGATCACCGGGGTTCATGACCCAGCGGGGGCCAAGATAGCGGTCAAACAGCGCCGACATTTCCTGGGAGGCATACGAACGGGTATGAACACCGTTGGTGATCGACTTGATCGGGATTTCCTGGAAAGGAACGGCCGGGTAGAGGTTGCCCCACATCTTGCGCGATACATCGCCATGCAGCTTGCTGACGCCGTTGGCTTCGCCGCAGAGGTTGAGCGCGCAGACCGCCATCGAGAAACCGTCGCCTTTTGGCGTATTAGCCTGCCAGCCGAGGTCAAGAAATTCCTGCCAGCTGATGCCAAGCTTTGAATAATACTGCGAGAAATATTTTTCCATCAGGTCTTTCGAGAACACGTCAATACCAGCCGGAACCGGAGTGTGGGTCGTGAACACGTTGCCTGATCTCGTCAGTTCGAGGGCTTCTCTGAAGGTCATCTGGTGTCTTTCCATGGCGACGGCGATTCTTTCAAGGGCCAGGAAAGCCGAATGCCCTTCGTTCATGTGATAAACGCAGGGGTGCTGATCGAGGGCATGCAGGGCGCGCAGACCACCAATACCAAGAACCAGTTCCTGCATGATGCGGGTTTCGGTGTCGCCGCCATAGAGCTCGCGGGTGATCCAGCGATCGCCGGCAGAATTCTCGGGGGTATCGGTATCAAGCAGATAGAGAGGCACGCGACCGATCTGGAGTTTCCAGATCAAACAGAAAAGGGTGCGGCCGGGCAACTGCACGGTAACTTTCATCTGATTGCCTTCGGCGTCGAGAATCGGCGACAGGGGCATGTTGTGAAAATCGTTTTCCGGGTAGACTTCCTGCTGGTAACCGCCGGCATTGAGCTTCTGTTTGAAGTAGCCAACGCGATAGAGCAGACCGACGGCAACCAACGGAATACCGAGATCGGAAGCTGATTTAAGATGATCGCCGGCGAGCATGCCGAGACCGCCTGAATACAGGCGTACACTTTCGGTCAGGCCGAATTCAGCCGAATAATAGGCAACTACGGGTTTATCGTTGTAACCACCGTGGTTTTTGGCATACCAGGTCTGGTGATCGTTCATGTATTGCTGGAAGCTTTCATAAACGCGCTGCAGATTAGCGAGAAAAGCTTCGTCACGGGCCTTTGCCTCGAGCCGTTCCTGCGAAATGGCGCCAAGCATTTTAACCGGGTTGTGGTAAGTTTCTTCCCACTGAACCGGGTCAAGGCGACGCCAAAGGGCTATGGCTTCGGGGTTCCAGCACCACCAGAGGTTGTAAGCAAGGTCCTTGAGGGGGGCCAGCGGCTCCGGCAGACTTGGAACCACGATAAAGGTTCGAATAGGCTTCATTAAGTAAGGGCCTCCTGCGAAAAAAAATTAGGTGTGCACTTTATACCATTAGCTGAGCAAAATCGCAAGCCCTATGCACCACAAACCCGGGGAAACTCGCGAAAAATCAAAGTCGGACGGGTGTTCAAATCCCCGCAAAAACTGCACCCGCAAGGCAATTTTCACCCTAATCCCGTGCACAGACTGTTCAAAAACTAACCAGTCACACAAGAGCTTATTGAATATTTTTCACCGATTCGGCGGCGCAGCCTATCAGCTTGGTCATAACAATTTTCAGTGAGCTTTTATATAGTAATAAAATGAGAAATCCGTGATTTTATCTGTGTCTATCCGTGTTAATCCGCGGCTGCAGCTTTCCTGTCTGCGTTTATCAGTAGCCGAGCTTGCGAATGATAAAGTCGGCATCGGCTTTGATAACCTCGGCCAGGGCTGAAAAATCCGGCGAAGCGTAAAAGCCGGCGACCGAGGCATCGATGGCAAACTCATTTGAAACCGTGATCAGCCACTTGAGACTGCCGGAACCGCCGAGGTCGAAAACACTCATGTAATCGCGATGTCTGACGACGATGCGGCCGCTGACCGCTTCATCGAGCTGCAGAAGCGGAAAATCGCCGGCAGCGGCCAGACCACGACCAAACGAGCCAGAGAGGCTGATACCCATATACTCGCAGATGGTTGGCAAAAGATCGGCATGCGTCGTCGGAAAATCGACGCGGCGCGGCGCAACGCCAGCACCGACGAAAAAGGCAGGGGCTTCGAACTGCCTGACGTGCGGCCCGGTCGCGTGGGCGGTAAAGCCCGATTCACCCAGTGATTCGCCATGGTCCCCGAAAATGACGAAAAGTGTGTCGGCAAACCGCCCCTCGACTTCGGCCTGCCGCAGAAATTCTGCCAGCACCCGATCGGTATGAACAGCGGAGTTGGCGTAGCGGTTGTTCAGGCCGGCAAAATTCTCGCCATCGGGCTGCATCAGAAAAAGATTGATATCTTCCGGGATGACCGGCCTATAGACTTCACTTTCAGACGGGTAATAGTAGTTGTAATGCATGTTATACAAATAAGCATGAATAGCTTTATACCCTGGCCTGGCAAGCTCTTCACGCAGCTTCTCAAGCACCAGAGGGGTGTTTTTCCATTTTGGTTCGGCAGAAACTTCAATGGTTCGTCTTCCCCAGAAATTTGAGCCCGGCATGTTTATTTTTTCGGGCTTGATCAGCAGCGTTGAGTAACTGGCATTTTCGAGAAGCTGCTCCAGCGGGATCTTACTGGTCCAGCGGCCGGTATAAGCCAGATTTATCGGAAAAGAGCTGCGAAAAATACTGTGAAAACTGCTGAAAGTAATGTTGGTTACCGAAAAATGGTTGTTCAGCAGCAAACCACGGCCGGCGAAGGCCTGCAGCTCATGCATCAGGCGGTCAAATTCGGGCCGACGCATACTTTCGACCGAGATCATCACCAGATTAACCGGTTTGAAACCGGCTTGAAAAGCCAGAACGTTCTCAGGAAACAATTTGTTCTCGTCAAGAATCAGCCGCTGCTGCAGAAGGCCGTTCAGGGCCGGCGCCTGCCGCAGCGCCGGGTGATCGGGCACCGGCAGCATTCCGAGATCGAGCCGAAGCGGCAGATACTCAAAAACCGAGAGGTGCCCGCAGACCATATCAAAACGCAGATGATTGACGCCGAACAGAACAGCCGACAGCAGCAGCCAGCCAAAAAGCGCCGACGCACGGCGCCGGCGGCAGACAAAACTGCCAAGCATCATTCTGGCGACTGGAACCGGCGCCAGCACGAGCAGCGTGATTTCAAAGATAACGGCCAGATGGCCCTTTCCGAAAAAAAGGAGCGCGGCCTTGACCTCTTCGGCCACGTGCATGAGCTGCACCAGATGGTTGAAGCTGATATGGGTGCGGCCGACCGAAAAAATCATGCGGTCAAAATAGAGCCAGGTGAGCAACAGAGTATTGCAGGCAATGACCGGCCAGAAAAGGCGGCGATCGACAGCCGAGATCAGCAGGCGTTCAAGACCATACAGCACAAAAACGGCGAGTGACGCGCTCAGCATCACCCATTCGATGATCGAGCCGGCAGCGATGGTCTGATAAACAATTGTCAGGGCAGCGCCAGCCGGGAGAATCACCGGGACAAGTTGCAACAGGCGTTGATAGCGGCGAAGGGCAAAGCAGAACAGCAGAACAAGCAGAAAGCAGCCTTCGGGGCCGATAATTTTCATTATTTCGAGAGAATCTGGCGGGCCGCTGATTATGACGATGGCGAGCAGCAGCAGCACCATGCCGGCAACCTGCAACAGAAGCGCAAGCTCACGCCATGCGGGCGTGCATTCTGAAGCGGCTTCTGTAGTGGGTTGAGCTTTTATATTCTGCATTTACGCAATTATACTCTACAAGCACTGCATCTGAAAATGAAAATGCCGGGCAAATGATGGCAAGGGTTGTAATGCCGGCGGGCGTTAAGTATAATACGCCCTGATGAAAAAAACACGACACCTTCTGCTGCTTCTGTTTGTGCTGCTGGTGGCTGCGTCTTTTGCCAAAGATTTTCAGCCGGCATCGGACACCTTTGCCATCCCGGAAACACCGCCCGACATAATCATCACCGCCAACACCATGACGGTTCGCGACGGCAACGCCATTCTCGAAGGTAACGTCAAAGCCACCCGCGCCAACGACATCCTCACCTGCAATCGGGCACTGGTCAGCAATTCGCCGCGCTGGCTGCTCGCGAGCATGACACCGAGATTATTCAGGCGCGAGGCTCTGCCCGTGCAGAAAATCATTCGTGAAACCAACCTCGAAGCCAGAAACATATTTTACGACAGCGACAACGGCAGATTCAGCGCGTCCGACAGCGTGCATCTGCGTATCGAAGAGCGCTCCTGGGATCTGGCCACCTACACCTGGGCGGTAATCACCTCCGATGAGATGCTTGGTTTCCGCGACAGCAGCCGCATGATTTTCAGCGGTAATGTCAAGGTGCGCGACCAGGAGAACTACGGCTATGGCAACCGCCTCGACTACCTAAAAGAAAAATCTCTGGCGATTCTCAGCGGCAATGCCGTGCTTGAAACCAGAGAAAAAAATGCCAAAACCGGCAAAATGGAACCGCGGGTTCTGAAGGGCCAGAAAATCATCTACAACACGGAAACGCGCCAGGCCGTCTCTGAGTAGCTGCAATAATGCAGAAGGTTATTGCGGCAGGGGCGATTGCGGGGTATAATTCTCTGACCAGTATTCACGCAGGTTGGCATCACCACTAACAAGGAACGAATGAAGCACCAGATATGCAATTAAACGTAAAATATCGCGATTACATTCTCGACGAATTTCAGATTCAGGCCATCACCGAGATCGAAAACGGCCATTCGCTGGTTCTTTCGGCCCCGACCGGCTCAGGCAAAACCCTCGTCGCCGAATACCTGATCGAAAAGGTTCTTAAAACCGACCAGCGCATCATTTACACTTCGCCGATCAAGGCCCTGTCAAACCAGAAGTATCGCGATTTTTCGCGCCTGTATGGTGACAAGGTCGGCATTCTGACCGGGGATGTCGTCATCAACCGTGATGCCCAGGCCCTGATCGTGACCACCGAAGTTTACCGCAACATGGCAATCGAAGACCCAGAAGCCATCGCCGACGTTTCTTACGTCATTTTCGACGAAATTCACTATCTTGGCGATATCGAACGCGGCACCGTCTGGGAAGAGTCAATCATCTTCTCGCCGAAAACCGTGCGTTTCCTGGCCCTGTCGGCCACGATTCCGAACTGCGATGAACTGGCACGCTGGATCGAATCGGTAATCGATCATCAGGTCAAGGTTATCAGCCACAATCAGCGTGCCGTACCGCTGTCGTTCCTGTTTTATCACCAGAAAGCCCTGATGCCGTTCAAAGAACTGCGCAAACGCGTGCGTGGCGGGGCTGAAACCGAAGGTTTCAGAGATCGCCGCCAGAAAAAAGAGGGCGAATTCAGACATTTTGATATCATCAAACAGTTGCGCCAGCAGGACCGCCTGCCATTACTTTACTTCGTTTTCTCGCGCGCCCTTGCCGACAAACTTGCCCGTGAAACCGCCCAGAAGATGGACTTCACCTCAAGCGCCGAAAAAGAACGCATCGAAGAAATGGTCGACAGCTGCATCGAAAAATATTCGCTGCAAAACCTCGAAACTGCCATCAATCTGAAAGAAGAGCTGATGTGCGGAGTTGGCCGCCATCACGCCGGCCTGCTGCCACAGCTCAAAGAACTCGTCGAAATTCTTTTTGCCGAACGCACCCTGCGGGTTCTCTTCGTTACCGAAACCTTCGCAGTCGGTGTTAACATGCCGGCCCGCAGTGTCGCCTACGATGCCCTGAAAAAATACGACGGGCGCAGTTTCAGACCGATGCAATCACTTGAATTTACGCAGATTTCCGGGCGTGCCGGTCGACGTGGCATCGATAAAACCGGCTGGGTTGTTGTGCCGCACCTGCCCCGCGATCTATCGTTCGAAGAACTGCAGAATCTTGTCTACGGCGACATCGAGAACCTGAAAAGCGCCTTCGACCTTTCTTTCAACAGCGTTCTGAACCTCTATTCAGGTCACAAAAACGATGAAGTCAGAATGATTCTCAAGCGCAACTTCGCACAGTTTCAGGCCAACAAGAACCTGCCGGAACTGACCGACAAGGTTGCCAAGCTGCGCCTCGAAATCGAGCGGGTCGAGCCGCGCTGCCCCGAAAAAAAGAACGATTTCAGCGATTTCATGGTGTTTTATAAAAAGAAGCAACAGCTCGAAGATACAATGCACCGGCAGATGGACGACATCCGCCATGGCATGCGCGGTCGCAAAAACCGGGCTTTCCAGGAAGAAGTCGAGAAGAAATTCTCTGATTCCTATGCCGAACTCGAATCCCAGGAAAAAAACTTCATCTGTGGCCGCTGCCACAGCCGCAGCAAATGCATTGCGCGCTATTATCAGGCAGAGCGCCTTCATAAAAAACTCGATTACTGGCGCGGCATGCTCGAAGAGCAGGGCGAACTGCAGCTGCCGCTCTACGAGCGCAAACTCGAACTGCTGCGCAAGCTTGGCTATATCGACGACAAGGGCCTGCTGCCGCGCGGCGAGCTTGCCAGCCGCATTCATACCGAAGAAATAGCCGTTACCGAGCTGTATTTCCATGGTTATTTCCATGAATGCAACGAACATGAAGTGAATGCGCTATGCCTGTCGCTCGTTTACGAGCATCGCCGGCGAGCCACCGCCAATGGCGAGCAACCCAGGGCGGCGGCAAAAATGCCGGAAAAGATCAAAAGTGCGCGCGGTTTCATCAATAGCCTGGCCCGCCAGCATCCGTTCATCAAACCGCTCGAAACGAGAATCTGCCACCTGATGATTGCCTGGAGTGAAGGCACTGCGTTTGAAGACATCATGGCCATGACCGATATCCCTGAGGGAGACCTGATCAGGTCTTTCAGGCAGGTTATCGACCTGTTGCGGCAGATTCGCGACGCCGTCAAAGAGAACAGTCTGCGCGACAAACTGCTCTCGTGCCTGGCTTTCATTAACCGCGACATCGTTCTCGCCACTGAACTCAGAGACTGATTCAATGCCGAACTCCGCCACCATCAAAAGCCTATCACCCGAACAGACCATGGAAACAGCAGCCAGCCTGGCTGGCCAGTTCCCGAAGGCGCTGGTGCTGCTGCATGGTTCGCTGGGCGCCGGTAAAACACTGTTTGCACGCGGATTCGCTCAGGGGCTGGGCATCAAAACCAATGTTTCAAGCCCGACCTACACGCTGATGAATGAATACCGGGGTTCTGGCGGCTGCATGTTTCATCTTGACCTGTATCGCGTCAACTGTTTCGAAGAGGTCGTCGACATCGGACTTTTCGAGATTCTTGACGCCGGTCAGCCCTGTCTGATCGAATGGGCTGAGCGGGTGCCCGAACTCGACCGCCTGCCGCATCTTGATGTGCGCATCAGCTGTTTCGACGAAGACCACGAGCATCACCGGCAGATCGACTGGCAATGGAAAGACGGGCAGCAATGAAATACCTTTTTATCGACGCTTCAGAGAACAGCACTTTTGCCCAGACCGGCAATGCAACCGGTTTCAGGTCACAGGTTTTTGCCACCGACCGTAATTTTGCCGCCAGAATCACGAATATCTGCGACGAAATGCTGCAGAACGCAGACATGGCCTTTGCCGATCTCGACCTTCTTGCGGTCTGCACCGGGCCCGGCAGCCTGACCGGGCTCAGAGTCGCGGCCGCATTTCTGAGAACCGCTGCCATGCTGGCCAACAAACCACTCGTGGGCATCAGTATCTTCGACTGGTCTTTGCAGACGCTGGTCGAAAAGAATATCAGCGGCGGGGTGCGCCTGGTCATGCCGACACTCATCGACAAAGCTTTCTCAATAAATGCTGATCTGCCCGATCTGAATCACAGCCAGCCCGAGCTTATCGAAAGAACCACCGCCGGCGCCATGCCATACACCTACGGTATCAGATTTTCTTACCCCGGCGTTACCAGCCTGCAGCCAGAACCGACGGCTCTGCACAAACTCATAAACCTGGGCTGCCATTCGCCGGCCCGCAGCCTGCCCGAGATTCTCAACGTTCTGCCGTTATACGTTATTCCGTCGCAGGCAGAACGAAAATTCAAGGAAGCCTCATGATCACTCTTGGTATCGAATCTTCATGCGATGATACTTCCGTTGCTCTCGTAAAAGACGGCGTCGAGGTTCTTGCCAGCCTGGTCTCGTCGCAGATCGAAATTCACCGCCGTTTTGGCGGTGTCGTGCCCGAAGTCGCCTCGCGCAAGCACCTGGAAGCGATTCTGCCCCTGCTGAACGAGGCAATGACGGCAGCCCGTTGTGAATTCAAAGACATCGGCCAGATAGCGGTAACCGCCGGCCCCGGCCTTCTCGGGCCCCTTTTGATCGGCCTGAGCACCGCCAAAGCTTTGGCCTGGCAATTGAAGGTGCCCATGATACCCGTCAACCATATTGAAGCACATCTGACCGCATCATTTCTTGCCGCCGGTCGCAAGCCTGAATTTCCGTATCTCGGGCTGATCGTCTCGGGCGGCAATTCAAATCTGGTATATGTTACCGGCCCGCGCCAGTTCAAATGCCTGGCTCAGACACTCGACGACGCGCCAGGCGAACTCTTTGACAAGGTTGCCCGCCACCTCAATCTCGGCTACCCGGGCGGCCCGGTCATTCAGAAAACCGGCGAAGGCGGCGACCCGAAGCACTACCGCCTGCCCCGCCCGATGGCAGGCAAAGGCTACGTCTTCAGCTTCAGCGGCCTTAAAACTGCAGTTATGCGCATTGTCGAACAGGAAGGCGACCGTCTCAACATGGCCGACCTCTGTGCCAGTCTGCAGCAGGCGGTTGCCGACAGCTTCGCCGAGAAGGTCGAAATGGCGCTCAACGAAACCAGCGCCAGAAGACTGGTTATGGCCGGCGGCGTGGCTGCCAACCGACCCCTGCGCGAAAAAATGCAGCAACTGGCAGACGCTCACAAAGCTGAACTGCTGCTGCCCACCATTCACCTCTGCACCGACAATGCCGCCATGATCGCCGCCCACGGCTATTTCACGGCAGATGCAGCGCCTGCCAACAGCCTCGAAGTTAACGCTGTCGCCAGCTGGGAAATGGGCGGCCCGCACAATTTTTAAGGAAAATGCATGCAGAACGGTAAAATAAAAGTCCTTTCAGATGACATTATCTGTAGAATCGCCGCTGGCGAAGTGGTCGAAAGGCCGGCTTCGGTGGTCAAAGAACTCATCGAGAACTCGATCGACGCCCGTGCCACCCGTATCGAAGTCGAAATAAAAGACGGCGGCCAGAAGCTGATCGAAATTACCGACAACGGCGAAGGCATGTGCCGCAACGACGCCCTGCTCGCCTTCACCCCACATGCCACCAGTAAGCTCAAAGATGACGCCGAACTTGAGCATATCGCTTCGCTCGGTTTCCGCGGTGAGGCGTTGCCGACAATTGCTTCGGTGGCGCGCGTATCGATGGTAACCCGCCACGAAAGCGAAGAAACCGGCTCGAAACTTCTTATCGAAGGTGGCCGCATCGTCAGCCACGACTCCGATCCTTTTCCGCGCGGCACACGCATTCAGGTCAAAAACCTGTTTTTCAATGTTCCGGCGCGGCGCAAGTTTCTCAAGAGCGTTCAGTCAGAAATGGCGCAGATTTCAGATGTCGTCTGCCATTACATGATGGGCTACCCCGAAATCGCCTTCAAATTCAGCAAAGGTAACATTCAGATCGCCGGCACCAACGGCTCGGGCAATCTGGTCGACGCAATTCTTGCTGTCTACGGCCCTGAAGTGACCCGCAGCCTCGTGCAACTCAAAGAACCGGCCTCGATCGCCGGTACCGGCATGTCGCTGCGCGGCTATATTTCGCCACCAAATCAGGCCCGGCCGGCGGCCCGCTACATGACGACTCTAGTCAACCGTCGGGTGGTAAAAACCAAACTGCTGACCCAGGCGATCAACAAGGCCTGTTCAGCGTTTTTTCCGAAAGGCCGTTACCCGGTGCTCATTCTCGACCTGCGCGTACCACCAGAAATGATCGACGTCAACGTACACCCGCAGAAAACCGAGATCCGTTTCAAAGACGAACGCTGGGTTTTCGCCACCATCTGGGAAACAATTCAATCGAGCCTCTCAGGCCTGCGCATGGTTTCTGCGCCGGTACGGCCTTCAGAAGCGATTGGGCCAGAGCCCGAAACCACCGATCTGCCCGATTTCGACGACAGCGTCGATGCCACCAGCAGCAATCAGCCGCCTTCTTCGCGCCCGTCGATTTTTACTCCACCACCTTCTTTCAGCATGCCGGCACGCCCGGCAAACAGCGGTGATGCACGAATATACGAACTCAAAGAAACCGAAGTCGAAAGACTCGGCCCTCATTCTGTAATGCCGCCGGCAGCGACCGGAGCGGCATTTGCACCGGTTGTCACCCTGCACAACCCTCGAATACTGGCGCAGCTGAAAAATTCGTATCTGCTTGGCGAAGATGAAGAGGGCCTGTTCATCATCGACCAGCACGCGGCGCATGAACGCATTCTTTTCGATCAGTACACCAACACATACAAAGATACGCCGGTTACCGCCCAGCCGCTGCTGTTCCCGGTGCCGTTAAGACTGTTGCCGTCTGAGCGTCTGATCATAAAAGATCAGCTGTCACAGCTGAAAAGTCTGGGCTTTTCCATTCACCAGGAAGAAGACAACCAGTTTTACGTCACGGCGGTTCCGGTTTCAGAAAAGAAAACCTCTGACAGCGAATCGATTCAGAACGTGCTGTCTGAAGTGCTCAACGGCTGGGAAAGCAGATCGATCGCCGAAATCAAGACCGACCTGCTGAAAATGATGGCCTGCAAAGCCGCAGTTAAAGCCGGCGACCCGCTTACCGACTCAGAATGGAGCAGTCTGCTCGAACAGCTGCTCAAAACCGAAAACCCGTTCACCTGCCCGCACGGCCGGCCGATTGTGATCAGGCTCACCACCAGGCAGATCGAAACGGGCTTTTTGCGAACCTGATGCAGAAACCGGTGCTGGCGGTTCTCGGGCCCACCGCCTCAGGTAAAACGGCTCTTGCCATCGAGATTGCCCGTCGTTGCGACGGCGAGATCGTCAACTGTGATTCGCGACAGGTTTATCGCGGCATGCAGATCGGCACCGCCAGCCCGTCACCAGAAGAGTTGCAGCAGGTGCCGCATCATCTTTTCAATTTTCTCAGCCCGGCCGAAAATTTCAGTGCCGCTGATTATGCGCTGAAGGCGGCCGAAGTCTGCCGGGAAATCTGGGGGCGCAAAAAAATACCTCTGCTGACCGGCGGCACCGGTTTCTATTACGCCGCGATTGCAGAGGGGCTCGGTGACGCCGGGCAAAACCTGCAAAGGGCGGAAGAACTGCGCAAACTACTCGAAAACCGGGGTCTCGAATATATGGTGGGCATGCTGCAGCAGCTCGACCCGGCAGCGGCTGCAGGCATCGACACGAATAATTCAAGGCGGGTGCTTCGGGCTATCGAAATTGTCGAAACAACCGGCAAACCCTATGCCGAGAACCGGCCGGTCAGCCTTTTGCCAGAAGCAGATTTTTTTCCTGTTGTGGTAACCAGGCCGCGCGAAGAGCTGCATCGCTCGATCGCTCTGCGGGTCGATACAATGATCGCGGACGGTCTCGAAGCCGAAGTCAGGCAACTGGTGAGCAAGTTCGGGCAGCAGGCTCCGGGCCTCAATTCGATCGGTTACCAGGAATGGTTCGCAAATTTTAGCGGCGAGATAACTATGGCTCAGGTTAAAGAGCTGATCATAATTCATACCCGACAATACGCCAAGCGCCAGGAAACCTGGTTCAGACGCAGACCAGGGGTCGCTCCGGTCGACATCGGCAGTCAGCAAGACCCGGCAGCAATTTTCCAGCAGATTGCTGCATTCGTTGGTCAGTTTGCGTTATAATCAAAAATACGCCGTAAACAAATTCTGCCGCTTTGCCGATTATTCTCCTTGAATTGTAATTTCACGAACGGAACTGGAGGCCAACATTGAGGGAGGCGACTGACCTTGCAATCAGCGCCGGAATCAGACGCGAACTGTCTGGCCGGCGAATTGACCTGTCAAAACTGAAGTTTCCTGTCAAGGCCGGAGTAGTGAGTCTGCAGGGCGAGCTGTGTTTTGTCGGGCTTGAAAAAACGGCCGACGAAACGGCGGTAGAACTAAAATTCATTGAATCCAGCCTGAAAAATCTTCCAGGGGTTAAGGAAATCGTTTTTGAACTGACCAACTGGAGTAAAAACGACAGTGGAATCTGGGAATCAGCTTCAGCTGCCCAGACAGGCGGTGGCGGCGGCGCGCCGGTTCTCGACGGCGAAGGTATTGTCTGCCCCGACTGCGATTACGTCATCAGATTCTGCCCATGCTGCGGTAAGCCCCTTGCCGGCGCAGCAAAATCTGGTAATGCACGTCCACGCAGACCTGTCATGCCTGTCAAACCGATCCTTAAAAAGAAACGGCCCGCCTCCCCGCTTCTTTCACCTGTTGTAAGACCGGTTACACCCGGCACTCCTGTGGTTGTCGCCCCTGAAGCATTAAAAAACCTGCCCGGCAACATCAGCCCGGCTCAACCACCGGCCAGGGCCGGCGAAACAGTTGCTCCGGTCAGACCGGCACCGACAGCCGATATTCCAAAGCCGCCCGCAGTTTCACCTGTTAAACCGGCAGCACCAGACGCATTTGCTGCAAAACCTGCATCACCGCCAGTTTCATCGGCTGTTCCGCCGACAGCCAGAGTTCCGGCGCCAGCTGCCGTTGCTAATCCGACAGTGTCTGCAGTTAAGCCTGCGCCAGCAACCGGCCCGGCGGTGAAGAGTAATCTGCCGCAGCCGGCGGCCAAGCCTCAGACGCCACAGCAGCCATTTCATGATAGTCATGGCCTTCCGGAAACGCCGGCAGTTACGCCGGTTCCGGCAAAACCTGCACCTCAGCCCGTCAAGCCGGCTCAGGCCATGCCGCCGGCGTCTGACGTTCGCAAAACGGAGCAACCGCCCGTGTTTGCCGGGCCCGAAATGCCTGTAGCAGAAGAACTGCCCGAAGATGATATCGACACCCCGGATTTCAGCAAGTTTACGCTCGGCGGTAGTGAATCGCCCGCAAACAAAGCCGGCAGCCCTGAGCTCGACAACCTTTTTGGCAGCCTGAAGACCGAAATACCTGGTCTGGAAACCGACCTTCCGACAGAATCTGAACCTACCGTTCCTGTCACACCCATACCGACCCAGCCACCCAGGCAGGCAAGCCCGGCAAAACCAGCCGCAAGCCCCGCCGCTCCGCAGCCACCGAAGGCATCGGTACCTGACTTTAATTTCGACGCACTCATATCGGGTTCAGATACTGACCTTGGCCTACCCGGCGGCGAAACGGCCGACGAAACGCCCGCCTTCGATCTTGGTTCACTTGGCCAGCTTGAACCGCAGGCCCCGGCTGAAGACGAAGACACCCCACTGCCACCGATACGCCAGACCGGCGGCAAACCGGCGGCAGAAGCAAAGCCCGCCACCAGACCAGCGGCTCCGCCCCCCACAGATGTTTTTGAAGACGATGACACGCCGCTGCCGCCTATGCGGCCGCAAACCCCGCCCAAAGACGCCAAGGGGGGCAAAGACCTTTTTGCTTCTCTGTTTTCAGATGGCGACCTGAATCTTGGCTTGCCCGCAAACCAGGGTTCTGGCCAGAACAAGAACCCCTTTGGCAACCTCGACCTGGAACTGGATGTTCTCGAAGTTTTCCCCAATGACGACGCCCCGACCCTGGCGCCTTCTCCAGCTCCTGGCAAGAAGCCGCCAGCACCAGCGAAACCTGCTCCTGCTGACGACAACCCCTTCAACCTCGATAACATCATCGACCTCGACAGTCCGGTTGAAGAAAAGTCGCCATCGAAGAAGAAAGGTATTAAAGACCCTCTCGACCTTGATGACTTTGACATCAGCAAATTTAAACTTTAAGGAGCGTGTTGCGTCATGAAGTTCATTCACCCTGTTTTCATGCTTTTTGTGCTGTCTTACCTGTTCAAGATCCATCATCTTGGCAAACAGGCACTGGCGGTTAACCCGAAATCTCCAGATGCCGATCAGCGCGGAGTTTTTCTCGCAGAGCACAAAAAGGTCAGCAAAATTGCTGCGATTCTTTTTGCCATCGGCCTTATCGGCGGCATTTTCGGAGTTGTTCAGTTTCTGCAGGTCAACACCATTTTCATGAAAACCTATGGGCACGGCTTTGTTGGCGCCATTCTGCTCGGCCTGATGCTTGCCAATATCTTTGTCGGGAACTCGATCAAAACCCTGGTCAAGGAAAAATCGCGCGACAATCTGCGGCGGTTCCATTTCAGCCTTTTCTACTTTACTCTGGCCTGCTCGGCTTATTCGCTTATTTCAGGGCTGGTTGTGCTGTTCAAGGGCCCAATGAGCTGACTTCCAGAAAAATTCGTCAGAATTCCACGCCTGCCTTTGCATTGCCGGGGCAGGCGTGTTAGTTTTAGGCATATCTGAAGCAAGAGGTGGTTTATGAGTCGGCAGACCTTCGTCAAAATCGGAAAACTGGTTTCACTGTCCCTGATCATTTCGGGGCACGGCTTGATCAACACAGAACCGGCAGCAGCAGCCACCCGCCGGCCAAAAGTAAAACTGCAGCAGCCAAAGCAGGAAATCAGTGAAGCTTATTACGACAAAGCATGGCGAACCTGGCAGATCGGTTCTAAAAAAGAAAAAGAAGAAGTCATCAAGTCGCTGCGCTCGATCGTCAGAAAATCGCCCGAAGAATTCATGGCCCACTACTACCTCGGAATAATGGTTTCCGAAGAAGGCTCGCCCACCCAGGCTCTGCGCCACCTCGAAACCGCGCTGGTCGGTTTCCCTAAATCTGCAGACATACATGTGCGCATGGGCACCCTGCTCGACAGCAGCAAAAAAAGCGACCAGGCAGTCGAGCATTACCGCAAAGCACTTGAGCTCGAACCGGCCAATGCAAAAGCCCTGTCGCGCCTCGGCATTTATGAACTTGAAAACAGTAATCTCGACAAGGCCTACGATCTGCTTTACAAAGCAAGACAGGTGCAGCCAGATAACCCTGATACGCTGAGGGGGCTGGGCTCGATTCTCGTCGAGAAGAACAACCCGAAAGAGGCGTTGCCAATTCTTGAGCAGGCACTGCTTTTTGACCAGAAACATGCCGAAACGCACTGGCTGCTCGCGAGAGCTTATGAGCAGGCTGGTCAACCTGAAAAAGCGGCCGAATATTTTGCTCTGGCGAAGAAGCTCGGCCGCCGTGACCCCGAGATGAAGGAGCTGATCGGCTACGATATGGCCAGAAGTCTGGTCAAAGCTGGCAAGATGCAGGAAGCTGAAGCGGAATACAAAAAGGAAATCAAAAAGAATTCCGACGCAGCCACCGGGCATTATGAGCTGGCCCAGATTTACCTTGATACCGGTCGGGAGAACGAAGCGATCGCCTCATACAACGAAGCATACAAGGCCAATAAAAAGCTTGGTGACGGCATGCTGAAGGCCTCAGACATCTATCTGCACCGCGAAGAGTATGACAAGGCCGAAGAGATACTCAAACAGCTGAAAAAAGACCCAGAATATAAAGACAAAGCAGAAATGGGGCTTGAAGAGATTAAACAAACCCGCGAAAAGCAGGAAAAGCTGCGACTCGAAGCTGAAATGGCCGACCGCAAAATGGACGATGCCGGAGTCGAAGCTAATTTTCTGCAGATGCTAAGCCTGAACAAAGATGACGCAAGCGCTCTTGAAGGTCTCGTCGAGTTTTACAAAGAACGCGGTTATTACGAAAAGGCACTGTACTGGTTCAAGCGCTTCAATAAAGTGCGACCAACTTCTGATGCAAACCGCAAAATGATCGAAAAAGACCTTAAAGACCGCAACGATCAGGATAATTTCAGCCTCTTTGGTCGCAAGCTCGTTACCAAAGACTATAAAGATAACAAGGTCCTCGATAATTCGCCGATTTCGGGCAACGATCTGACAAATAAATACACCGGCGAACACACTGTCTGGCTCAAGGCTCTGCCGTTGAAAGATTCGGTAATTCCAGATGACAATCTTATGCAGCTTGCTTTCAATGGTGAAAACGACCGGCTTAAAGAGCTGGCGTTTCTGATTTTGATGACCCGCACCGAGTATAAAAAAGACCGCCGGCTGCATGAAGGCCTGATGGAATTCTACGCCGAACGCGGCCGTATCGAAGATGCGGTTAAATGCATCAACACCCTCAAATCGCTTGGTTATTTTACCGCCGCCGAAGCCACGGAAAAGCGTGGCAAACTGCGCGGCAAATAAAAAACTGCGGCTTACAGCAAAAAAGTCCTTGCAAATTGTTGATTTTTGCTAAAACTATTAGCCTAAGTTGTCGAAAGTTGAAAGTAACGATTTAGACGATCAGCTCTCAGCCTGTCTAAAAGGAGTTATATGATGAAACGCGGTTTCTCGTTAATTGAATTATTGGTGGTTGTCGCCATCATCGCCATTCTGGTCGGTGTTGCGACGCCATACTACGCAGACTATGTCCGCGAGAGCAAGAGAGCCAAAGCTCTGCAGGACCTCGACGTTCTCAAACAGGCAGTCGTTCTCTACAATTCCCAGGAAGATTTTCCTTACCTTGGCGTCCTGTCGACCGACACGTCTTTGCTGGACCCGGTTCCAGTTCCCGGCGAAAATGATTTCAATGGTCTTCAGGGTCGTTACTTGACCTATATTCCGGTCGACCCATGGGGTAAAAACTACAAGCTAGACCCCTACGCCTGCTTCGTTTACAGCGAAGGCCCGACCAGTAATGACTCAGACGACATTCGTGATTACTACATCAAAGATCTGGCACTCGTAAGGGTTGAGTGGGAAGATAGTGACAACGACCGCACAATGAATTCTAATGACTTGATATATTTTCATTTTAACAAGCCTCTTTGCTGCGATTCCCTCGAATTCTCAGATTTCCAGATTTATGAAAATAACGAACTTGCCTCTAGTAACATAAGACTTGGAATAGCACAAGCAACGGCATATTCTTCTGAAACAAATGCGTCATCAGCAGTCCTGATTACAACTGTTGACGATACTAATAGTGTTAAACTTGGCGTTCATTCTCTCTGTCTTGATGGCAGACTCGATGTTCTGAGAAAATACAAAGAAGTTCGTATTGACCGCAAGACCTCTACTGATAAGAATGTCGCAACAATCGTTGACAAAAACCTTCTCGGTACTCCGCTTCGCTATGCTATCAGAACCAACCCGATAAAAATCACTCCGAAATGATCTGACTTAAACCGCGTTTAAAAGCCGGCTGACGCTTACGTCAGCCGGCTTTTTTCATTTACTTTAAACCAGATTCAGCGCAGCTTTTTAAAGACACTTCGGGCAGCGGCCAAAGTGCGGTCGATATCGGCTTCTGTGTGAGCAATCGAGACAAAGGCGGCCTCGAACTGTGAGGGGGCAAGATAGATACCTTCGGCGAGCATCTCTCTAAACCAGCGGGCAAACAGCTGCGTGTCTGACTTTTTCGCCGAATCGTAATCAGTAACCGGTTCGGCGGCAAAAAACATTGTCAGCATCGAACCAAACCGGTTGCCGGTAACTTTGATGCCGGCTTCAGCTGCGGCCGCAGCCAAACCCTTGTCGAGCTTTTCAGATCTGGCAAGCAGGCGCTGGTAAAAACCATCATCGGCTTTTATTTTTCTGAGAGTGGCTGTACCGGCAGCAACAGCAACCGGGTTGCCGGAAAGAGTTCCGGCCTGATAGACCGGCCCTTCGGGGGCGACACTGCTCATTACATCGGCCCGCCCGCCGTAAACTGCCAGCGGCATGCCGCCGCCAACGACCTTGCCAAGACAGGTCAGGTCGGGCTTAACGCCAGACAGTTTACTGACGCCGCCAAAGCAGCCTCTGAAACCGGTCATGACTTCGTCAAAAATCAACAGGGCGCCATTATCGGCGCACAGCTTCTGCAGCTTTTCGAGATAACCGGCGGCCGGGTTGACGACTCCCATATTGCCGCAGACCGGTTCAATAATCAGACCAGCGATCTGGCCGGGGTGTTTTTTAAAGCAGGCTTCGACCGCAGCAGCATCATTGAACGGCACCACCAGGGTATTTCGCGCAATATCTTCAGGGATACCCGGGCAACCGGGTATTGCGAGCGTGGCGACACCAGAACCGGCGTTGACCAGCAAAGAATCAGCATGGCCATGATAGGCACCATCGCACTTGATGATCAGCGGGCGACCGGTAAAACCGCGGGCAAGTCGCACGGCCGACATGGTCGCTTCGGTACCGCTGCTGACAAAACGCATGCGCTCGATTACCGGAAAAGCCTCGCGGATCAGACTGGCAAGAACCGTTTCACCCTCGGTTGGCGCCCCAAAGCTCAGGCCGTCAGCAGCTGTATGGCAGACAGCTTCTACGACGTCGGAGTCGGCATGCCCAAGAATCATCGGGCCCCATGAGCCCACATAATCGATATAGTCGCGGCCCTCGATATCAAAAACACGACTGCCGGCAGCCCGGCTGATAAAAATCGGGTTACCGCCGACAGATTTGAAGGCACGCACCGGGCTGTTAACCCCGCCCGGAAAAACCTTTACAGCTGCTTCCAGGGCTTTACTGTTCACGGCTGTGTTTCCTCGAAATAGCGCATCGAAGTCTTTTTCAGCTCTTTTTCGGTCTTGAAAATCTTGAAACCGTTGAACTTGAAACGCTCGCTGATGCCGGCAACGATATTGCGCAGCTCTTCTTCAGATCTGGCATGAATCATGGTAAAAAGGTTGTAATGCCAGCCGGGTGGGCACTCCCGCTCGTAACAATGCGAAATTTCACGCATTTCGGCCAGGGCGGTACCGATTTCGTCGATGTTCTCTTCGGCGACATCCCAGGCAACCAGAGCGTTCGAGGCGTGGCCAATCTGCTCCGGCCTGATGGCAGCGCCGATTCTTCTGATAATACCTTCATCACGGCATTTACTGATTATTTCAATGACTTCTTCTTCTGTGCAGCCAACTTTGTTGGCAATTCTCTTGAACGGGCGTGTTTCGAGCTTGAAACCATCCTGAAGTTCACACAGAATCTGACGGGTTTTACTGTCCATTACTGTCTCCTAGTCAAGATCAACCTTTACCTTGAACAGCTTCTTCGAAGCGAATATCAGAATATCTTTGACGCCGGTCTTCTGCCTGATTTCGGCAAAAATCTGTTCGCGGCGTTCCTCTGAGGGCGCAATGACCGTAAACCAGATATTGGGGCTGCCTTCGCGCAGATAATTATGGGTAATTTCAGAATAACCGTTGATTACTGCGGCAATGGCATCGACCCGGTCGGCCGGCGCATCGATCGCGGCCAGGCAGCCTTTATAGCCAAGTTTTCGGCTGTCGAAGAAAGGCCCCAGGTAGCGTATAGCGCCGCTCTCATACATTCTGGCAATTCTTGATATGACTGAAACTTCGTCCATCCAGAGTTTGTCACCAATTACTCTGTATGGCTCAGATTCCAGCGGAAAACGGCCCTGAAGCATCTGCAGTATTTCGCGGTCTTTATCGTCCATCAGGCTTGTCCTTCCTTGATCATACAGTGATAGCCAGTACTGCCATCGAGTCTGGGGGTTATAACAATATACTCAGGTTTTGTCTCTTTGACCAGCAGAAAACTTACAATTCGGGTCGGTAGCCATATAACTGCCATGCACCGCATGCGCACGGGCCCGACAGCCGCCACAAATGCGATTAAAGCGGCAAAGACCACACACACCTTCGAGTTTCTCGGGTGTACGCATATTCTTCAATTCGACACTGCCCTGATAAATTTCTTTCAGAGGCGTTTTTCTAATGTTGCCAACTACCATATCGAAATAACCGCAGGGTTTGACCTCACCGCACCAGCTGACAAAAACGAAACCATTGCCGGCCATGCAGCTGCGCCCGCGACTGCCCGGCTCACGCCCCATTTCGGCGCGAATCTGCGCATACTGCGGCGCACAGGTAACCTTAACCGGAATCTGCCAGGCATCAGAGTTTTCTGCTACATACTTCAGAACCCGCTCGATTTCATGCGGCGGCAGCTCCACTTCAGAACCGCCATCCGCTGCCCTGCCGGTCGGCACGATAAAGAACAGGTGCCAGGCAGCAGCTCCTAAGGCAACAACCCAGTCTTTTATCTCTTCGAGTCTGCTCGAATTCGTGGGCAGAACGGTCGTATTGATCTGAAAAGACATACCGTGCGCCTTTATCCGGGAAAAGGCCCGCAGAGCTTCCTGATAAGTTCCGGGTATTCTGACAAAGGCATCGTGATCAGCCTCATCGGAAGAATGCATGCTGAAACTGAAGTGCTTTATCCCGGCTTTTGCAAGACTTTCAAGCCTGGCATCAGTTAACAGTCGGCCATCATTGCATGACACTACCGGCCTATGCCCCATTTCAACCGCTTTAGCGGCAATCTCTTCAAGATCTTCACGCAGCAATGGCTCGCCACCGCTGAGAATTATCAGAGCCGGCCCCATTTCGGCCGCAGATTTCAGCATGGCGACAGCCTCTTCTGTTGTCAGTTCGTCGGGATCACGAAAATCGACGGCGGCGGCACGGCAATGCGGGCAGGCCAGCGGGCAGGCGCGCGTGGTTTCCCAGGCAAGGACTCTGAGACTGTTTTGATCAATATTTCCGGGGTGGCGGGCAGCGTGCGGGTGCGTCATTTTTTTTCCTCTTTGAGCCATTGAGCAACCTGTGGCGCAAAATAGGTGAGAATCAGATCGGCACCGGCACGGCGCATCGCAATCAGCGATTCAAGCGCCACCAGCCTCTCGTCAACCCAGCCTTTTTCGGCAGCTGCCTTAATCATCGAATATTCGCCAGAAACCTGATAAACGGCGAGAGGGCACGAAAACTGGCGGCGCGCTTCGGCCAGAATGTCGAGGTAGGCAATTCCGGGTTTAACCATGAGAATGTCGGCGCCCTCTTCAAGGTCGAGCTGCAGCTCGGTCATCGCGTCTCTGCCAACCGCAAAATCCATCTGATAGCCACGTCGGTCACCCTTGCCAGGCGCCGAACCGGCCGCTTCTCTGAATGGCCCGTAAAAAGATGACGCATATTTCGCTGAATAGGCCATAATCGGAACCTGGCTGAATCCTTCGGCATCGAGAAGCCTTCTTATCGCGCCAACCCGGCCATCCATCATGTCTGAAGGCGCGACCATGTCGGCGCCGGCCTTAACGTGGGCAAGTGCCATGTTTGCCAGCAGTGCCAGCGAAGAGTCATTGTCGACACAGCCACAGGCACCGAGAACCCCGCAATGGCCATGCGTAGTGTAAGCGCAGAGACAGACATCGGTGATAATATAGGCTTCGGAGCAATGCTGCCTGATATTTCTGATTGCCTCGCAGACAACACTATCAGGCCTGGCGGCACAGCTTCCGTCGGGGTTTTTAGCCGAAGGCACACCAAAAAGAATGAACGCCTCGACGCCATTTTTCATCGCCGCGGCGACCGGCTCATGAATTCTGCTGACCGGCCAGTGCATCTGCCCTGGCATGGCCGCAATTTCGCGTGGTTTTTCGAGGTCTTCGACGACAAAGAGCGGGTAAATGAGCTGCTGTGGCTCGACACTGATCTGGCGGATCATTTTCCGCAGGCGACTGTCCTGGCGAAGCCGCCGTGGGCGCTGAACTGGAAAACTCATATGCTGCTCCGGGTTATTGGTTTTGCAGCAGTGTACCACGCCCAAACCGGCGCTTCAAGCAACCGCGATTAAATATAAAATCCCCGTCCCACAGCTTCTATAAGCGGGGTCCAGGCATTCTTACATATTTTTATCGATATCTGGCGAAATTAAAACAGACCTTAAAACTCAACCGCTGTTCACAGGTGGTCATCTGTGTTCATCTGCGACCAAAAATATAAACAGCGCCGACAAGCCATTTCAGGTTTGTTTATGCTGCATTCAATAAAACCCGGCAAAACCAGATCGGGTCGACACAAATTCAGGAAATCTCTGTTATTCTTCTAGATCGAGAACCTCGCTGTCGTAGCGCATCATCGGCAGCAGATCAGAGGAATCGCCGGTATCAGAAACCGACTCAAATTTAAGCATTTCTATTTCAGGCTCGCCGCCAGAACTGAGGTTATCATAGCTCATCTGCATTCCGTGTTCTGATTCATCTGGCAGCGGCCCGGTATCGTCTTCTTCAAAACTGTCAGTTTCTGATCCCTGCGCCATCAGGCTGCCGGCACTCTGGTTCTCGCCACTTTCACCAAAGAAAAAATCAGAGCCAAGCTCCTTGGTCAAAATGTTCATTTCCGGCTGCATCAGACCTGTTTCATCGTCCGAAAAGCTGTTTTCACTGAAAAGAACCTGAGTTGTTCCGCTTTTAGGCGCAACTGGCTTTTTAGCGGCACGGTTACCGGTATTGAGGGCAATGAAACCGTCGAGACCGCTAGCGTTTGCTGCCCTGGCAGAAGGCTTTGCGCCGCCGATAAGCAAATCGTCGCTATTCGGCAGACCAGACCTTGAATTCGCACGGGAATCACCATTTCCGGCAGAGGCAGTTTGCGAAACACTTCCGCCAGTGTTTCCGAGCAGGAACAGCGGCAATTTCTGACTGCTGGCTCTTTGAGCATTTCTCGATGCGTATTCGTCGCGACTCTCAAAGTTAACCGCCGGCGGCAGATTTCTGGCGTTGGGCCGCGAAGCCTTCGCCATTTCAGTGCGCATCAGAGAAATATCTTCTTTAACCCGCAAAAACAGCCCGCTGACCTGGTTTCTCGCGTAAGTCGAAATCTGCTCGGGCGCCTTTTCAACACCTGCCTGACTCTGATATTTCAGACTTTCACCGGCTTTGGCAAGGAAACCACTGATCAGATGAGTAAACTGCTGAGCAGTGTTACGAACCTGAGAATCGCCTATGGTAACTGTATTCTCGGTGCCTTTGATCGAATTGGCCAGCGATGTAAGCTGCACGAAGATTTTTTCACGCGATGGCGCCGGCAGATTGATCAGAGGAAACTGCTTCACTGCAAAGTGATCAGAAAAACGCAGAGTTTCGCGAACCGTCTTTTTAATGTTTTCAAGCCCGGATGAAATCAGTTCGTTGCTGCTCTGAATATTGAGCAGCAGACCTTTGAAAGCTTCAGCGTTCGACTGGGTCATGCGCATGAGCTGTTTCGACATCTGAACCATCATATCCAGCCCTGGTGTAGAGAGAGAGGGTATCAATTCGAGTGTTTCGTAGGCTGACTGGGCCAGTTGAATGGTTCGTTCCGCACCGGCCATGTATTTTTTTACAAGCAACGACTGACTGAGATTGGCAGCCCCGACTTTATCAACAGTCTTATCAAGCTGATCGAGTGTCTCCTGACCCGGAGCCGTAACTATGCGGTTGAGGTCCTGAATCCCCTGCCCCAGCCCATCGTTCACCGTCAGAATTTCTTTTACGGCCAGAGCTGAATTTTTGATAGCTTCTTTAAAAAGCTGGGTATCGATGACAAAAAGTTTTTGCAGAATGTCGCGAACGGCAGCGTCATTGTAGCGGCTGCTGATCGCCCGACAGGCGCTTTCCAGTTTGCTTCGCGAGTTGCCGAAATGCGACTGGGCGAATTGATAAGAATCGAGATTGCTGCCGGTCAGGCCCTTCTGCTCAAGTCCGGTGAGCTGAACTACCTGCTGATCAGCGGAAACCCGGGCTTTTGTCTGCCTGGGCCGCGATACTTTTGTATTTGAATTCAGCCAGTCAAGCGCGCTGGCCTCGGCTCCCGAGGCGAAGGCTGCAGCAAAAAACGCCGCCAGCAGCGTGGCTCGAATTTCTGATGATGATTGCGGACGCGAACTGAACAAGCAACCGGACATATTGCCTCCTGTTTTCCGACACCTTTTTTAGATATATCGGCAGAAACAGAAGATTTATGCAGCGCCCTGCACAAATTCACAACAGCGGTAAAGAAAAGTCAGGAAATTTTGCGAACCATGAGTGGTCGGCCGGCTTCGTCGGTCGTTTCAGTGAAACCAAGTCGAATAAGGTAGCGACGATGAGCCTCTACTCCGGTTTCAACCTCGAGCAGACAAATCTGGCGGTCGCGAAACAGGTAGGATTTTCTTTCATAAAGATAGGCGCCAAACTGAAAATCTCTGAATTCGGGTACGATGTAATCCATCACAATTCTGGCACGGCCCTCACCGGCCATCCGCAGTGAAAAAATACCGACCGGAATCATATTGCGAAAAAGAACCGAGGTCTCACTGCGCTCCAGCTCTTCAAAACTTACATCCGGAAAAAAGCTGCGAATATCGTCTTCGTAGAAGCCGTAGAATTTTTTGAAGTAATTGTGACCGATGCTGGCGAGCGAATCGAGCGAAAAACTGGCGCTGCTGCGCGAATAATCGATGAGATACCAGACATTCATCAGGCAAATGTAGGCATTGACGACAAAAATCGGCCAGGCACCGATCAAATAACCATAAATCGAAAAGAACAGACTGCCAACGAGGTTTATCCAGCGAAGCTTCCAGAGCGATTTCATACTCAGCGAAACAGCGACCAGCAATGAACCGAGATAACCAACCATTTCAACGTAATTCATCAGAATTTCTCCTGCGATATTGCCAGAAAACAAAAGAGTCACCAGTTAAGCTCTCTCTGGTGACTCTTTGAACGGATCGGACGGGACTCGAACCCGCGGCCTCCGCCGTGACAGGGCGGCGTTCTAAACCAAACTGAACTACCGATCCATATGTAAAAGGCATGCACTACGGCATACCTGTTGGGGAAAGCTCTTATAGCGAACTTTCACAAAGGCGGCAATCGGATTTGAACCGATGAATAAAGGTTTTGCAGACCTTCGCCTTACCACTTGGCTATGCCGCCGGGCAAAACAAATGGCCAGGGTCGGAATCGAACCAACGACACACGGATTTTCAGTCCGTTGCTCTACCGACTGAGCTACCTGGCCTTAAAACTGAGAACGGATCGGACGGGACTCGAACCCGCGGCCTCCGCCGTGACAGGGCGGCGTTC